>MDTB01192249.1_pt1 | contig 118425 bp, 115 predicted proteins | sample 811161 | NCBI WGS metagenome assembly MDTB01 (sample SAMN05326650, study PRJNA326480) | marine metagenome | isolation source: seawater | place: Mediterranean Sea | collected 2009 | reverse complement strand
GTGGATGGAAATATTGGATTCCTGAGAATTTCTCAATTTCAGGAAAAAACGATAGCGGGTGTAGTTCGAAATTTCAATAAACTGGAGAAAACGGCTCGGGATAATGGTGGCAAACTTTCAGGACTTGTTTTGGATCTTAGGAATGATCCAGGGGGTTTGCTTCATGCTGCTGTTGGGGTTTCAGCTGCATTTCTCCCCGAGGGAACCATGGTAGTTTCTACCGATGGGCGTCAAAGAGAATCTAAGAAGAAGTTTTTTGCTGACCCGTCCGACTATTCTAGGTCAGGGGTAGACCCGCTTCGAAAGTTAACTTCTTTATCCAAAGAAATCCCAATGGTAGTTCTCGTAAATGCTGGATCTGCCTCAGCCTCAGAGATTGTTGCCGGTGCTTTGCAAGATCACGAGCGTGCGCAGATTATGGGAACTCAATCATTCGGTAAAGGTTCCGTTCAAACAATTTTACCTCTCAGTCGGGATACAGCAATAAAGTTGACAACGGCGCGATATTACACACCCACCGGCAAAACCATCCAAGCTAAAGGTATTGAGCCTGATTTTTGGGTTGAAGAAACAGAGTTTGGTGATCTGACAGATCGACTTAGGGTTAGGGAGGCTGATTTGAATCGGCACCTCAATCCAAACAAAGACGGTAACTCAGACGGTAATCTTAAGGCAGCTGATTCCAGTAGAACAATAAATAAAAATACTGAAAAGTCAGAACAAAAAAAACCTGTCACATTTGGCTCGGAGGAAGATTTTCAATTGAGACAGGCAATAAATTTGCTGAAAGGGCTTCCGGTTAAATCCATCAATCCAAATAAGCAAAATCTTTCCTGAGTAAAATCGTTTCAAACTGGAGAGAACATAGTGAGCCTGAACGCTAATGGCTTACTCAGGAATAGTCGCCACCTATTGCTGAATGATTTTGATGAGGAAAAAATTTCCTCATTGGTTAATTCTAAAGTCTTAATCGTTGGTGTTGGTGGATTAGGTTGTCCGGCAGCGCAGTACCTGGCCGCTTCTGGCATATCCAATTTTCGATTGGTAGATTTTGACAAAGTAGAGGAGTCGAATCTTCCCCGACAAATTCTCTATGGCCCTCTGGACGTTGGAAAATACAAAGTTGAGGTGGGAAAGAGAATACTAAAAAATATTAATCCCGCTGTAAATGTTATCGCGGAAACTGCAAAAGCTGATAGTGAGAATTTGCCATATTGGATCGAATGGTCCGACTTGGTTTTGGATTGCACAGACGGTTTCCAAACAAAGCATTTATTAAATCAATTATGTGTAAGACAAAAAATTCCATTAATTATTGGGTCAGCTATTCAGTGGGAAGGTCAACTATTTGTTGTGCATCCAAAAGAATCTGAATTTGCTTGCTACGAATGCATTTTCCCGATTTCCTCGGGTGCTGAAGATGCCTCCTGTGGTGCTTTTGGAGTTTTAAGTACTGCCGTAGGAACCATTGGGATTTTCCAAGCTAATGAAACGATTAAAATTTTAACAGGAACTAGGGTAGTGAAAAACCAGTTAATTCTCTTCGACGCCAGATCTCTTTCGGTTCAAATTATAAAAGTAATAAAAAGGAGCGGTTGTTCCGTTTGCGATTTTACTTAGTATGAAAGATTTCCAACTTTCTTCCCATGTTATTAAATTGGAAAATGTTATTTATTTTGTAGTCTACAAAAATAGGCTTGGGGCGAAAATTTTTCACATGTGTTTTTTGTTGAAAAAAGTTTATCCAGACTGTGTTAAATCCAGCTAGTTTTGCGGTACGCAAATTTGCTAGTGAGTCATCTACTAAAACATATCTAACCTTTGAAAATTTAAATCTTCTTTTAATTTTTTCCCAAAACAGTAGGCTTGGTTTTGGACGAAGGCCTCCAAGAGCTTTCATGTTTTCAATAGCAAAAACTCTTTCAAAAGCAGTCGATAAACCACAACCTGTCAAAATAACTCTTGCATACTTACTGTAGGAATTAGTGACAACCCATTTTCTTCCTTTTAGTTGTCGTAAGCGATTTTTTAACCCCCGCTTTGTGTTTATCTGACTATGTAGATCGTCAACATTGTGCGAATACTCAAGAAATTCTTGAAGATTTACTTTCTGTTCCAAAACTAATCCAGCCGATGTTGTTCCGTACTTATTCCAATACTTTTTTCTAATTACATCCGCATCGGCCCTGCCAACTTTTAACAAATCACTGATGTACTCCGACATACGATTATTTATTCTCTCCATAATTGGTCCACTAGCTTGATGTAAAGTATCATCAAGGTCAAACAGCCAAACCAAAATTTCCTTACGATCCTCCATGTGGTCACTCAAAATGATTTAATCATTGTTCCAACTCCTAAATCGGTCAAAACCTCTAGTAACAAACAATTTTTAACTCTGCCATCGATAATATGTACAGTGCGTACACCATTTTTTGCGGCGTCCAGGGCAGAAGTGATTTTTGGTATCATACCTTCACTAATTTGTTCTTTTTCAAGCATTTCCGAAATGCCTTTTGCGGTTAAGTGGTTTATAAGCTGCCCATCATTATCCAAAACACCGCTAGTATTAGTTAGTAAAACTAATTTTTCAGCTTGTAGTACCTGAGATAATTTTCCTGCAACTACATCTGCATTGACATTATAAGTTTCTCCATCAAAACCAGATGCTATTGGAGCTATAACAGGGATAAATCCACTCTTTTGCAAAGAAAACAACACCTCCGGGTTGATTTTTTTTATTTCGCCCACGAGTCCAATATCTACCGATTGATTTTCGCCACCTGCACTCTTTATCGTCATTTTCTGGGCTCTTATTAGTCCCCCATCTTGCCCAGTTAATCCGACAGCCTTGCCTCCCTTATGATTTATAAGCTCAACAATTTCCTTATTCACACCTCCAGCCAACACCATTTCCACTATGTCCATAGTTTCGGCATCGGTTACTCTCATACCCTCAACAAAATGAGCTGTTTTTCCTAGTTTGTCCATCTGTGTTTTTATCTGAGGGCCTCCGCCATGAATGACGGTGATGTTGATTCCAACAGATTGTAACCAAGTAACATCATGGGCAAATGAGTTTTTCAAACCTTGCTCAGTCAATGCGTTACCACCTACTTTCACAACAATAGATTTATTCCTAAATTTCTTTATGTAGGGCAATGCCTGAGCCAAAACTTGTGCTTGGTCCGATTTTTTCATCTTATACGTAAATTTTAAGTTTTTATTTGGGCTAAATCATCAATAGCGTGAAGAGTTGTCACCAAATTGACGCTGTCGTTTTTCTCTCCTTTGCTGAGCCTCAACAGATAGTGTTGCAGTAGGTCTGGCAAGCAACCTTTCTAATCCAATAGGTTCACCGGTTTCCTCACAAAACCCATACTCTTTTTTTAAAATGCGTTGTATGGCTTGCTGAATCTTTTTCAACAACTTTCTTTCTCGATCTCTGGTCCTTAATTCCAGGGAATGTTCCTCCTCAATCGAGGCTCGGTCTGCAGGATCTGGTATTAGACTAGTTTTCCTGAGTTGCTGAGTAGTTTCCCCCGCATTGCTCAATAATTCATTAGCTAAGGAAGTCAATTTGAGGCGAAAAAAACCTAGCTGAGCATCATTCATATAGTTCTCAGGCGCATCACTCAACAGTTCCTTTTCAGTTTTTATCTCTCTTTGTTTTTTCATTTAACGACCCAAAAAACTAATTTCAACCTTTACTAAAAACATCAAAAATGTAATCCGGAGTTTTACTTTAATCTAAGAGCTCAATCAGATGCTAACTTAGCTCTAGGGTGTGAGTCATCATATATTTTAGCCAAATGCTGATGATCTAATTTTGTATAAATTTGAGTACTTGTTATATTTGCATGCCCGAGCATTTCTTGAACAGCCCGCAGGTTTCCACTTGACTGCAAAAGATGGCTCGCAAAAGAATGTCTTAACATATGGGGATGAACAGAAACCTTCCTGCCATTTTTAATTGAATGAGTACTGAATCGTCTTTGTATAGACCTAACCGAAAGTCTCTGTCCACGGTTATTGAAAAAAAGTGCGGTTTCATTATTTTCCGTTCTTTTCGTAAGGTTAAAGTCGTTTCTAAATTTAATCCATTCATTTATAGCCCTTAATGCAACTTTGCCCAATGGCACCTTTCTCCACCTAGAACCCTTACCAAAAACGATCACCATCTCCTGATCAAAATCAATCCACCCCATGCATTTCCGAGATTTTTCTAAATTCAAACACTGCACCTCGGAGACCCGTAAACCAGACGAGTAGACAAGTTCAAATATAGCTTTATCACGAATGTTTATCCAAGAATTTTTTCCGTAGGCGGTATTCAAAAACTTTTGAGTCTCATCAACAGACAGTGCCTTGGGCAAAGAATGACTTATTTTGGGTCCTTTAATTAATTTCATTGGGTTGGCATTTAACCATGTTTTCAAAAAACTATTATCCCTCTCTAGCTCCCAACTGTAGAAATTACGAATGGTCGACATTTTTCTAACTATAGTTCTATTTCCCAAATTCTTCTGTTTTAAATAACTTACTAACTTACGCATGTTTTGATGACATATAAGGTCATTAGGATCAGTATTCTTGCAACAATCCTTTAGGTAAAAAAGTAGCGTTTGTAAGTCGCCTCTATATGCCTTGAGAGTATGCTTAGACACCTGATCAATTTCTTTTAAGTATTTAAGAAATATTTCCACGCACTTGTTTAGACTATTAAAAAAAAATTTTCTATCCCTTGACTGATTCCACATGCTAACTTTTTGCCTTTGTAATAATCGAGGAGGCGAAAATGTAACCCAAAGAATCAAGAAAAAAAGTACCGAGATCCGCAGCAAATTGATTTTCATCAACAGCAGCAAAAATCAATACGCCACATGTTTGATCTGATTTCGAAAAACGTATGGGAACGATAGCCACGCTATTTATTTCCTTCGCAAGATCGGAATTACCAACAACCAGATTACTAACTAACAGCTCTAACCAGTCAGTTAATTTTTTTTTTGAATTAATCACTAGTGAAGTTTTCAAAGCCTTTATTTCAGCCTCCGCAATGCTATCATGGGATTTATATTGTTTTGATATGTTAGCACAACCAAGTGAGGGGTCACTTAAAAAAAAGACGCCTCCAAGCTGTACCCCAAACTTTGTCATCACTGATTTGACTAAAAATTTAACTCTATTTCTAGATTTCATATTGATAATGCTTTGACACCAATCTACAAATTTTAAATGAATGTTTTCATTTTCTCTTGCAATGGTCGAAAGACAGTTTATCTTCTTCTTTAATTTTTGTAATTCTTTTCTCAACATTGAATTTTGCTTGACAAGCAGCGAAGTTGAATTGCCGATGTTTTCGTGGGGAAAATTTAGGTTTGCAATTAAATCTGGATTTCTATTAAAAAAATTAATGTTGTCAGATAAATATTGTTTCACATTGTCTTCTGTTATGAAATTTGAGTCCATTTTTAATCACCTATAGTTTTGTGCTAATTTCATTACTGCTCTATATCAATTTCTCCAGTAAAAACTGTTTTTGCTGGGCCGCTCAAAAATACGCTATCTTCACTACCACCCGACCAAGATACGATCATATAGCCTAAACACACATTTACGATTATGTCAGTTTCCGATTGTAGTTTTTCCAGGCAAATCCCACTAACTGCTGCTGCACACGCCCCGGTGCCACAGGCACTAGTCTCTCCTACTCCTCTCTCAAAGACACGCATCTGAATCTCTGTAGTAGAAATTAACTTGCATATTTCCAAGTTTACTCCGCTTGAAAACATTTTAGACATCATTATCCAATCTGCAAATTCACTTACTCGAGGGCTGTAAAGATCATCAACCCAACAAACCACATGAGGGTTACCAATTGAAACAGGAAACAAACAAAACTTAAATTGACTTTGCCATGGCACCCAATAAGCTTCATGATTTTTAAATTGATTTTTTTCTAAACCTTTAACATTGAAACCTATCTCTTTTGCTCCAGGTTTTGGAGTTGTCATTTCAACTCGAATAAAATCATCTCCAATTTTTTCAACGTCTATTAAACCTGCGCGGCAAGATAAAGAAATTTTATCTTTATCACTTAGATTGTGATCTTTGATGAATTTAAAAATGCAACGAGCACCATTTCCACATTGCTCAACTTCTTTTCCATCTGCATTAAATATTCGATACTCAAAAATATCGCCTCTTTGATCTTTTAATTTCTTGATAAGAAGAATTTGGTCAGCTCCAACCCCTAATCTTCTATCAGCTAGAAATTTAAAATTAGTAGAGTCTAGACGTAATTTACCACCAATAAAAAAATCTTGGTTTAGAACTAAAAAATCATTGCCCAAGCTTTGCATTTTGACAAACTTAAATTTCATTAAAATTTTCTCTTACTTTTGGTTTCTTATATCTATCGTAGCTCCATAAATAATGGTTAGGATCTGAACAAACCAACCCCTCAACATACTTATTCATCAAAGTGGATAGCTCAACTGTTTCAGAAACAGTTTTTTTTATTTCCTCAAACTGCAGCCATTCCTGAAAATTAAGTGTCCAACCCGACATTCTACGTTCGCATGTTACCCACACAATTGGAGCTCTAGTAATAGTGGCTAGCCTAATAGCTAATAAATTGGTATACGCGGCCTTACCAAAAAAAGGTGCCCAAACACCAGCATTTAGAAAGGGAACTTGATCAGGAAGTATTCCGACAGACTCTCCTCGCCTAAGAGCCTTCAGGAGTTCCTTTACGCCAGAATAGTCAGAAATTACAAAATTTATTTTTGAATTATGACGCAAGTGTAGCAATAGTTTTCTTAGCAGCTTATTTTTTGGAGGTTTGTACAGAACTGTAATTGGAAAATGTTCGGAGTAAAGCCTCGGAGCAAGCTCAAAAGCGCCCAAATGAGGCGTTAAACAAATTAATCCTTTACCTTTCTTAAGTAGGTCAGCAACTTTGTCTAAACCATTCATCTTAATCGCCACAGTTGGCTTTTTGTTAGACCAAATTTTCGGTAACTCCGAGATTAAAAGACCGGCATTTCCTACAGCTAATGGAAAGCTAGCCTTATTCATGCCAGGTTTAACCTCAGACATAATAGCCGTTTCCCAGTTTTCCCGAATCTTTTTCCTGTATTTCGGAGATACAACCCAGAATACCCAACCTAAACCAAAACCGAAGAGTCTTAAAATAGAGATAGGGAAATAACCCAAAATTCCGAAGATAAAACTAATAATCTTTAAAGTTAGGTCCATCAATTTTTTTTTATCCTTTAAATAAATTATAGTTACAAATTAAGACATATATTAGAAAAGAAAGAAAATGATGAAGAATTCATACTTATTTACCTCAGAGTCGGTGTCAGAAGGACATCCTGATAAAGTGTCAGATCAAATTTCTGATGCTATTCTTGATTCAATTTTAGAAATTGATCCTCATTCCAGAGTGGCCGCTGAAACCCTGTGCAATACTGGCTTAGTGGTTCTAGCTGGAGAAATTACCACTAATGCTGAAGTTGACTACATTCAAGTGGCTCGAGACACTCTGAAAGAGATTGGTTACGACAATACCGAATATGGAATCGACTATAAAGGAGCTGGTGTTTTAGTTGCTTACGACAAGCAAAGCCCAGATATTGCGATGGGAGTAGACAAAGACGATTCTTTGAACCAAGGTGCTGGCGATCAAGGCCTTATGTTCGGGTTTGCTTGTAAAGAAACTAAAAATCTCATGCCAGTTGCTATTGATACTGCTCATAAGATTGTCCAAAGACAATCTGAACTGCGAAAAAATGGAACACTTAACTGGCTCAGACCTGATGCCAAATCGCAAGTGACCCTAGAGTATAAAGACAATCGACCATTTAGGATTGACACCATAGTGCTCTCTTCCCAGCATGCTCCTGACATAGAATTGTCTACCCTTGAGGAGGCAGCCATTGAGGAAATTATTAAACCTATTATTCCCAAAGATTTAATTAAAGGAGACATTAAGTATCTGATCAACCCAACTGGAAGGTTCGTAATAGGTGGACCACAGGGTGATTGTGGTCTAACTGGAAGAAAAATTATAGTCGATACTTATGGGGGTGCTGCTCCTCATGGGGGAGGAGCATTTTCCGGTAAGGACCCTTCTAAAGTAGACCGATCGGCAGCTTATGTCGGAAGATACGTCGCGAAAAACATTGTTGCGGCTGAATTAGCAGAAAAAGCATTAGTACAAATCAGTTATGCCATTGGTGTTGCTGAACCAACATCAATTAATGTTTCTACGATGGGTACTGGAAAAGTTCCGGACGATATCATTGAAAAAGCGGTAAGAGAATCCTTTGATTTAAGACCGAAAGGTATAGTTAATATGTTGGATTTATTGCGTCCAATCTACAAAGAGACAGCGGCTTACGGGCACTTCGGTAGAGAAAATGCAAACTTTACTTGGGAAAATAGAGATAAAGTTGAAAAATTGCTTTCAATCTGTGGTTTATAAAGTTCCATTGCCTTGATCTAGTATGAACTTTTTAGTTTTTTACCTTTCTAATTGTCTGAATATTGTATAATGGTGAGTTATTTAAGGAGCGTTGCAGGTACCCTAATCCCCAGGCTTAAATAACTTATAGTAATAACGGCGCTCGTAAATTTCAATTCAGGAGACAAATATGAGTGCTGTTTTAAAAAAAACTTTAACGCAAAATTACGTAATTTCAGACCTTAACCTTGCTGAATGGGGGAGAAAAGAAATTGAAATTGCTGAGACCGAAATGCCGGGTCTCATGGCGATTAAGAAAGAATTTTCCGAAAAAAAACCTTTACTTGGAGCAAAAATTTCTGGATCACTCCATATGACGATCCAAACTGCCATTTTAATCGAGACTCTTATTGAGCTTGGTGCAGAAGTCCGATGGGCATCATGCAATGTATTTTCAACACAGGATCATGCGGCCGCAGCCATCGCGAAAAGCGGGATTCCCGTTTTTGCTAAAAAAGGGGAGAGTCTAGATGAGTACTGGGAGTATACGCACCAGATTTTCTGCTGGGAAAATGGTGAAAGTAGCAATATGATTCTAGATGATGGGGGTGATGCTACTTTGCTATTACATCTTGGAGCAAGAGCGCAGCATGATAAGAGTTTGCTTTCCAACCCTACTAGTGAAGAAGAAGAAGCTTTATTCAAAGCTATTAAAAATAAGCTTAAGAAAGACCCTGGATTTTACCAGCGAAATTTAGATTCTATAATTGGAGTTACTGAAGAAACCACGACCGGCGTTTTGCGATTAAATGAAATGGCTGCTGAAGGAAGTTTGGCTTTCCGGGCTATTAACGTTAACGATTCAGTTACGAAAAGTAAATTTGATAATTTATACGGATGTAGGGAATCCCTAGTAGACGGAATAAAGAGAGCTACAGATGTAATGATTGCAGGCAAAACTGCTGTGGTTTGTGGCTACGGTGACGTTGGAAAGGGTTCTGCACAAGCACTTAGGGCTCTATCTGCTCAAGTATGGGTTACTGAAGTCGACCCAATTTGTGCGCTCCAAGCCGCCATGGAGGGGTTCAAGGTAGTAACAATGGAGTACGCTTCGGACAAAGCGGATATATTCGTTACAGCCACTGGAAACAAATCAGTGATCACAAGAAAGCACATGGATTTAATGAAAAATGAAGCAATTGTTTGTAATATTGGACATTTTGACAATGAGATTGATGTTGCTGGAATTGAAGAATTAACTTGGGAAGAAATTAAACCTCAAGTTGACCATGTAATTTTTCCAAATGGAAAAAAAATAATCTTGCTGGCTCAGGGAAGACTAGTAAATTTAGGTTGCGCGACGGGCCACCCAAGCTATGTAATGAGTTCTTCGTTTGCTAATCAGGTGATCGCTCAAATAGAATTATTTTGTAACCAAAGTCGTTACGCCAATGGAAAAGTTTACGTTTTGCCTAAACACCTAGATGAAAAAGTCGCTAGGCTTCACTTAGATTCTATTGGTGCTCAACTAACAGATCTTAGCTCAGAACAAGCGAAATATATCGGCGTAAATGTTGAGGGCCCATACAAAGCTGAGACTTACAGGTACTAAGTTGGAATTGAGTGTAGAATTCTTTCCTCCTAAAACGGAGGAGGGAATGTCTAGATTTGTTAATGCTGCGAAAGATTTGTCTAAAGTTAATCTCAATTACGCGTCAGTAACTTACGGCGCAGGAGGCTCCACTAAAAGCGGAACAATGTCAGCTGTAGACCAATTAAATGGGTTATTCCAGTCCGCAGTTCCCCATATTTCTTGTGTGGGATCGTCCGAAAAGCAAGCTCAATCACTTCTGGACCAGTACGTTGCTAAAAGGCTTAACCATTTAATAGTTTTGAGAGGAGACTTACCCTCTGGGTTCGGTGGAAGCGGGGAATTTCAATATGCAAGCGATTTAGTAAGATTTATCCGAAAGAAATTCGACAGCCATTTCAGAATTGAGGTAGCAGCTTATCCAGAAACCCACCCTCAGGCAAAGAGTTGCAGAGACGATATAGAAAATTTCATTGCAAAGGTGGAGGCCGGAGCAGACGGGGCGATTACACAATATTTTTACAACTCCGATGCATATTTTAGATTTGTAGATGAGGTTGGGAAATTCGGAGTTAAAATTCCCATAGTGCCCGGCATCATGCCAATTACTAATTATACGCAACTTGTTAGATTTTCAGACGCCTGTGGCGCTGAAGTTCCAAGATGGATAAAGAACAGGTTGGCTCAGTTTGCTGATGATTCGAAATCAATCAAAGAATTCGGACTAGAAGTTGTATCTAATCTTTGTGATCAGCTAGTTACCGCTGGAGTTCCAGGATTACACTTTTACTCTATGAATAAATCTAATATGACATTAGAGATTTTAAAAAATGTTGGTCTCGTGAAATAGGACTAAATGTTCGTAAAGAACTTTATTTTAATTTTTTGCTTAATTTTTTTTTCTGAGGTTTGCTCTCAAAACCTAGACAGTGAAGATGCTTTACTTCAAGCGAGAGAAGCTTTCGAAGCAGAAGATTTGCATAAGTTATCCAAAGTAAAGTCTTTAACGAATAATGAAGAACTCAAAAGATGGTTGGATTTTTGGCATCTGAGAATTTTAATAAATCAAAAACAAGCCAGTAAAGAAACAGACCAGAGATTGAAAACTTTTTTAGAATTAAATTCTTTCCATCCTTTAAAAGAGAGAATAACGGATATTTGGGTTGAATCATTAATCGAACTATCTAACGAGACCAACATAGACTATCTAAAGAAAAAAATCAGCAGCACCTTTCCAAAACTACAAAATCAATCCGCTGAATGTTTTTTGGCTGCTCGTTCAGGCATCACATTAGAAGAGACTAGAAGACTCATTTATGGAAATGAAAGCATTGTTGGCTGTGTAAAACTTCTTCTTTTTACCATTAAAGAAAAAAAAACAACTCCGGAATTTATAGTTTACAACGCGAGGCACGCTGCAAACGCAGGGAAGCTAAATGTTGCACTTCTTATACTAAAAACTGGTAGGTCATTTCTTTCCAAAAAATCTTATCAATCCGAAGTTAGGCTAGCGAAGATCATAGCTTTGTCAAAAAAAAAATAGCAGACGAGCTTACAAGAGATTCATCAAAGGACAAAAGTTTTTAAATGATGAGCAGAGAGATTATGGTGCTATTCAAATTGGCTCAGCCTTATTCGGTGTTACTCACTCAAAATACAGAAATTTAATAAAAAATAGATTGAAAAATATTAAAAATTACCCAGATGATATTATTGAAACTTTAGCAAGGATAGCTCTCAGGGACGGAGACTTCAATACACTAGCGTTCATTATTGAAAAAATGTCAGCTAACCTGAGTAAAAAAGACTCTTGGCAATATTGGAAGGCAGTAACGATGACGGAAAAAGGGTTAACAATTCAGTCATATAAAATTTTTGATCAATTACGAAAAAACTGGTCTTTTTATGGAATTCTAGCCAGAGAAAAGCTTGGTTATCTTAGTAAACCAAAATTCGATAAGGTAACAACCGCTATAGACTACAGTTATGAGAAAAAAATTAATAGTCAGAGGTTTAAGTTGGTTATGCTTTTTTATAAACAGAAATTATATAAAGAAGCCTTACTTGAATGGAATGATATGCTAAAAAATTTAAATGATACCGAATTAATAAATTTTTCTAGATTTTTGAGAAGAGAAAAAGTCTATGATCGATCTATATCCGCAGCATTAAAAACAAAACATTTTCATGATTATTCTTTACGATATCCTGTTCCCTACCAAAAAGTAATAGTAGCGGAGAGTAAAACACACTCAATCCCCCCATGGCTTACCATGGGGTTAATTAGACAAGAATCACGTTTTAATTCCTCGGCAATTTCTAACTCTGGCGCCAGAGGGCTCATGCAAATAATGCCTGCTACCGGGAAGTCGATTTCTAAACAATTAAAGTTAGGGTATTCAAAAAAAAATGATTTATTGGCACTAGATGTAAACGTTTCGATGGGATCTTATTATGTTAAAAAATTAATGGCTAGATTCCAATCTTTCCCCATTGCCATAGCAGCCTACAATGCCGGGCCCTCTCGCGCAAAGGTTTGGAAAAATGATTCGTCTAGCAGTTTATCTGGTGCTGCTTTTACAGAATCCATTCCTTTTGATGAAACCAGAAACTATGTAAAAACTGTTTTGTCTAGTGCGATTATTTATTCTAGAATTTACGATGATGCTCCGCCATTTGGGTTGAGAACTAATAAACATTCATTCGTAATATTGAATGAACTGTTGGGGATATTAAATTAATTTATTTGGATAATCTATGGTGATGTTACGGAAAAAAATAAAAGAGACTATCGCAATTTTAGGTGGTAGTGGGTTTATCGGCAAAGCACTTACACTTGAATTATCTAAAGGTAATTTTAACTTAAAGGTCTTAACAAAAAATAAAGTAAAAACCCGTCCTTTATGGCCCATTCCTAATGTTGAAGTAATAGAATATGAAAATGGCATCGACAGTCTGTCAAAGGCGCTCCAAAATGTCGATATAATCATTAATCTTGTCGGGTGCCTCCAATCTAGCATTGGTCAACCATGGGGACCAGAGTTTGATGATGCCCATGTAAAGTTGGTTGAAAACCTTGTAAAGGTTTCAAATAAAATTAAACACGACAAAATAATTCATATCAGTGCTTTAGGAGTCAGTGATGATGCTCCTTCGATGTATTTGCGATCAAAAGTAGAGGGTGAAAGAATAATAAATAGTATCAATTGTAATTCTGTAATTCTTAGACCATCTGTAGTTTTTGGGCCAGGAGATTCTTTCTTAAATCTCTTTAAAAAGTTACACTCTATCCTCCCTGTTTTACCACTTGCATCGGCGAACTCTTTATTTCAACCAATTTTTATAGGTGATTTGGTGAAAATAATTGTCGAGTGTATCAACATAAAGCAACCAAGTCACAGGCTAATTTATGAATGCGTTGGGCCACAAGTCTTTTCGCTTTATGAACTTGTAAAAATCGTAGGGAAACATTCAAAAAGATCTGGAATAGTTGTTCCCTTACCGAAACTATTAGGATATTGTCAAGCCTTCTTGATGGAGTTACTCCCCGGTGAACCTCTCATGTCAAGGGATAATTTAGCATCTGCCTCCATTCCCAATGTCTCTAGTAATGATGGCAAGATGATTTACAAATTAAAGGAACCTACGGATATTGAATCTGTAGCGCCGACATTTCTTTAAATATCAGGGTTTTAATAAATAAGTGATAGAAAAAATTCTCTCTTTGGCACCAAATAGAGCTAATGATTCTTTTTTCTGCAAATTGCCCTCATCAATAAAAATTTACTGTGTTGGCGGGGCTGTTAGGGATTTTTTTCTTAATAAAAAAGTTTCTGATCGGGATTATTTGCTAGTTGGAGCTGACTTAAAGACATTACAACAATTTAACTTAAAAGCTGTTGGAAAAAATTTTCCAGTCTTTCTTCACCCGGAAACTAGCGAGGAAATAGCATTAGCAAGAACTGAAAAAAATTGGGAAGGGATATAAAGGATTCATTTTTCATACAGATAGTTCAGTTTTAGTGGAACATGATTTGCGTAGAAGAGATTTGACGATTAATGCTATGGCTGTCGATGAAAGCGGTGCACTATTAGACCCTTTTAATGGTAGGAAAGACATCGAAAATAAATTACTGAAGCATGTTAGTCCATCTTTTGCAGAGGATCCACTGAGGTTGATGAGGCTAGCAAGATTTTACGCTTGTATGAGAAACTTTAAAATTGATGGCCAGACAAAAAGCCTGTGCAGGCAAATTATTGATGCCGGTGAGTTGAAATATTTATCTGGCCAAAGAATTTGGCAAGAGTTATCAAAAGGGTTAGAGAGTCCTGACTCTATTAAAATGATAAGAGCTCTGCAAGATTTTAAAGCCTGGAAAGAGATTACTGGACAAGATTTTACAAGTCATTCAATCGCTGCATTTTTAGATTCAACCTGGGGTTGTGACTTACCGGTCAACTGGAAAGCAGGGGTAATTTTTAAAAATTATGACATAACCACCAACTTATGTTTTTTTCCCAAAAGGGTGACCAATAGCATAATTTCTCTTAAAAGAGCTGAAAGAGTACTCAGGACTTATTCATACAATCTGGGTTCAAAAACCATTTTAAACCTTGCAGAGATTGGGAATTTATTTAGAGCACCTGCAGACATACCTTTTTTTTTGAGGTCAGTTTTTTATAGAGACACCGATAAAATCCTAGTAATGGAAAAGTTGATAAGTAGGCTTATTGAATGGCCAATAGGAGATATAGTAAAAAATACGAAAAATAAGGAAATGCTCAGAGAAAAAATAAGAAATGCTAGATTGGATTTTTTAGAAAAAGAATTATGTAAATGAGATCAATACTCTTTCAATATGTCTAAAACCAAAAATGATGACCCCATCTCCGACTCAAGTAATAAATATTGTAAAGATTTTTTTAGCTCTAGTAGTTCAAGATTGTTGTTTTCTAATTTTAGAAAAAGTTTCTCTGCATCTTCCAAGATTCCATTATCTATCAACCAAGCTGCTTGTGTCTGTAAGGTAAATGTTAGTTCTTTATCTTTAGTGATCTCTTCAATAAGGCTTGTGAAATCGACTTGATGTGTTATGTCGATATTTCCAGTCCTTGATATTATCTCATTCAAATCGGAAATTTGATGGTGATTACTAAATGCCGAAACTGTGGTGTCTCTCCTTTCTGAATGATCTATATCTAGACGCTCTGATCCATAATCTATAATTACCGCAGCCCCATAATCAAAACTGTCTAATACTTTTCTTATCCAATCCTTTGTATACACATTCCATTCACCTAATCTTGGATTTTTCCAAGGTTTTCCTCTCAATCGAGATTGAGTACATCGTTTTAGTACATTCTCTCTAAGAGCAGCACATGCCTCGTTAAATTTCCCGACCATATTTCCATTGCCGTCGACTGAAACACCGTATTCCAAAATTTTGTTCGTTTCAGCTTGATTCTTTGGTTCCCAAGAAAAAATTTTTACGGGAAAAGAATCCACGACTTCATTAGCTATCACTAGTCCGTTAACTAACTCATATTTATCTGGAATGAATTTATTTGGTTCAGGCACTACTAATTTCCAGAAACACAAATCCATAATTTTTTTCCGGGTATCTTTTGAAAACCTTTCAATTGATAACTCTATTGTTTTTTTTTGATTAGTTATCATGCTACTACTGACTTCATAAAACTCATATCGGTGAGGTAGGCAATTCACTTGATCTAGCTCTATTAATATTTCTAAAGCTAATTCACCAGTACCGGGGCCAAATTCTCTAATTATTAAATTATTTCTTAAGAAATTTGGTGTTGTTGATACTAACTTTTTAAATCTTTTAGCTAAAACTTTTCCTAACCATGGACCTAAAGAAGCCGAAGTGATAAAGTCGCCTTTTTTCCCAAAGGGAGTTTTATCAGTATTATTTTTTATGTAATAACTGTCCGAATAAAGATATAATGCTTCGAGCATTAGCTTGTCAAAGCTCAACCAACCAGAAGATTCATTTATTCGGTGTATTATTTTGTTATAAATCATGAAAAAAGAAAAAAAAGTATGTTTAGTTACTGGCGGTGCTAAACGCATTGGGAAAAGCATTTGCCTTCATCTAGCCAAAAATGGCTGGGATGTGGCCATTCATTACAATACATCTAGTGATGCTGCAAAAGAAACCGCTGATCAAATTATAGCCCTAGGAAGGAAGGCAATGGTGACAAAAACATCGTTGCCACCGTCCACAGATTCGGAATATCGAGCCCTATTAGAGAAAGTCAAGCAGGAATTAGGAGACATTACACTTTTAGTGAATAATGCAGCTAAATTCGAATACGATAATCCATCAAGTATTACCAGTAAAAACTTGGCCAGTCACTTCTACTGTAATTCTGTTGCTCCAATGATGCTCACACATGCTTTATATTCTCATTGGATTAATAAGAATGCTGATAGCCTGTCTGCAACTGTGATAAATATACTTGATCAAAAGTTATGGAATACAAATCCTGATTTCTTCTCATACACGATTTCGAAGTCAGCCTTGTTTGAAGCCACTCACATAATGGCGACGAGTATGGCGCCAATATTGAGAATTTTGTCTATATCCCCCGGTATTACACTTAAATCGGAACATCAAAGCCAAGCAAATTTTAATCAAGCGCACAAGAAAACTCCTCTTGGGAAAGCTTGTTCTGCCCTTGATATAGCGAAAGCTGTACATTGGTTGGAGGAAAACAAGTCAATTACTGGTATCAATTTAACTATAGACGGGGGACAACATTTGAATAAAATTTCCAGAGATGTGATGTTCACTATCCAATGAGTCTATTAACAACTAAAGAGTTTACTGACTGTCGCTGCATTTTTTTTGATGAACTTGAATTATCTGCTCGCATTGGTGTGCACCCGGAGGAACAAAATAGAACTCAAAAAATACTAGTCTGGCTGAAGCTCTATCTACCACAGAAAAACGCATCATCTCCTAGTGATAATATTAAACATGTACTTGACTACGATAACGTTAGAGCTGGAATTACTGCCATAGTAAGTGAGCGTCACTTTTACTTACAAGAAACATTGATAGACAAAATTGCTGCTTTTTGTATTGAGCTAAGAAATATAAAGGCAGTAGAGGTAAAAATAGCTAAAGTGGAAGCATATGAGAATTGTAAAGCTGTAGGAATTGAAGTTATAAAATGGAAGTAGTTACCACGTGAATAGACAAGTATAGAAAATGAGCATTTCACGTTTCAATTTATTGCTTTCTGAAATGAAAAAAGTATTTTCTTGAGTAACTGTGAGATGAACTCAATTATTCGTTTGTTAAAAATTTGTATGGTAATCCGATCATTTGGAATTGATCAAATTATTTGGAAAAAAAAAGAAACTCCGATTTTCATTAAGTTCGTGCTGTCTTTTTTAAATCTTTCAAGACTTTTTAAAAAATTTCCTGAAGCAAGAGGTATCCGGCTAAGAAAATGTTTGGAGTCTTTAGGACCGATTTTTGTCAAATTCGGTCAGTTGCTCTCAACAAGAAGAGATTTATTACCTGAGGATATAGCCGATGAATTAGCCTATCTTCAAGATAGAGTTAAACCTTTCGAATCGGAGTTCGCAGTAAAGAGTATAGAGAAATCCTTCAACAAAAAACTTGATGAAATTTTTTCTGTTTTCTGTCTAGAGTCAGAGGCAAGTGCCTCAATCGCTCAAGTTCACTTCGGAACACTAAAAAATGGACGAGAGGTAGCGGTAAAAATTTTAAGACCTAAAATGCTTGAAGCTATTAAAAAAGATATTCAACTTCTAAAGTTAGGGGCTAATTTAATTGAAATTTTTTTTACCGATGGAAAGAGATTGAGACCTAAAGATGTTGTTGCTGAATTTGACTTTTACTTACATGATGAACTTGATTTAGTTATTGAGGCTTCTAACGCCTCTCAACTAAAAAGAAATTTTAAAAATAGTAAAATACTACAAATTCCAGAAATGATTTGGGAATACTGTTCGAGCGACGTAATAGTTATGGAAAGAGTCTATGGAATACCTATTAGTAGGATAGATTTATTAGAAAAGACAGGGATTGATTTAAAACAACTTTCTTACGACGGAGTTCAAATTTTCTTCACTCAAGTATTCCGAGATGGATATTTTCACGCCGATATGCACCCAGGGAATATCTTAGTATCTACCCAAGATGATTTTTTTGGGAAGTATATTGCACTCGATTTTGGCATAGTAGGTACCCTCACAGAAAATGACAAAAGCTACTTAGCAAAAAATTTTTTAGCTTTTTTTAGAAGAGACTACAGAAAAGTGGCTGAGCTTCACATTGAGTCGGGTTGGGTACCGGAGCATACCAGGGTTGAATCTTTGGAGTCTGCAGTTCGGGCCGTATGTGAACCTTACTTTGACAAACCTTTAAAAGATATTTCGCTCGGACAAGTCTTGATGCGATTATTTCAAGCTTCAAGACGTTTTAACGTGAGGATCCAACCTCAATTAGTTCTCTTACAAAAGACTTTACTTAACATCGAAGGGCTAGGGAGACAACTTAATCCTGAATTAGACTTATGGTCGACCGCAAAACCTTTTCTAGAAACTTGGATGAAAGAGCAAATTGGATTTCCTGCTCTTAAAAACCAGTTTGAAAGAGAAGTAGAATCCTGGGCTACACTTATTCCTCGAATTCCACGACTCACTAGTGAAGCTTTATTGCAATTGAAAAATACAAAAACAGAAAAGATTGAACTTGAGCTTGCTAAAATTTCAAAAGTACAGCGAAATTTAAGGTTGTGGTTAGTTTTAGGAACTTTCTTTAATTTAATTACAGTAGTAGCTATTATTTTAGTTTCAATTTACATAATGAATCTTTTTCTTTGATGATAGAAATCATTTTTATTTATATTTTTTTGTCAATCTGTGTGGGCTTATATGCATCTCGATTTGTAAATAATATTGGTGACTTTATCACTGCTGGAAAGAGTCTTCCCTTGGTAATCATTTTGGCAATGGTATTTGCGACCTGGTTTGGAGCTGAGAGTGTGCTGGGTATTTCAGCTACCTTTTTAGAGGAAGGTCTCTCTGGCTTGGCCTCTGACCCTTTGGGAGCGTCAGCGTGTTTAATTTTGTTTGGTTTATTTTTTGCAAAGCCGCTATACAAGGCAAACTTGCTAACTCTCGGTGATTTTTTTAAAAGAAATTATAGTCAGGAAGTAGAGATAATTATTTCAGGCTGCATAATCATCTCTTACATTGGTTGGATATCAGCTCAAATTTCAGCTTTAGGTTTAATATTTTTTGTACTAAGTGAAGGGAATATCTCTGAATTTACGGGCATCATTGCTGGAGCAATGATAGTGTTAAGCTACACCTTAGCGGGAGGAATGTGGTCAATTGCTGTAACGACTTTCGTTCAAATGATCTTTATAGTTCTTGGACTAGTGCTTGTATCTATGGAGGCCGCAAATTTATCGGGAGGAGTAACTGAAGTTATCCAACAAGCAAACGCAGACGGTAAACTGGAATTGTTCCCAAGTCCAAGTTTTTATGAATTTTTTTTGTGGGTTGCTGCTTTTCTAACTATGGCATTAGGTTCGATTCCGCAGCAGGATGTATTTCAAAGAGCCAATGCCGCCAAGTCCGAAAGGGCTGCTGTTTGGGGGACGACCCTTGGAGGAATTTTTTATTTTTTATTTGCTGCTGTTCCTTTATTTTTGGCTTATTCTGCCTTCTTAATTGACCCAACTGAGACAGCCAGACTAATGGAACAAGACTCACAACTCGTACTACCAACTTTGGTCTTAAATCATATGCCTTTTTGGCTGCAAGTTCTTTTTTTTGGGTCTTTAGTTTCTGTAATTTTGAGTACTGCCGCTGGTACTTTACTGGCACCCTCAGTTCTATTTACGAATAATGTCGTAAAGTATTTCGTTCCAAATATCTCGAACGTTCGACTTTTACTCTACACCCGATTAGCTATAATATTTTTTACTGTTATCGTTATTTTTTACGCTGTAAATTCTAAGATTGGGATTCATGAAATGGTTGAAAACGCATATAGGGTAACATTGGCCGGAGCATTTGTCCCCTTAGCAGCAGGTTTGTTCTGGTCTAAAGCTAGTAACTTCGGAGCTGTATTAGCAATAGTATTTGGCGTCAGTAGTTGGCTATTGTTAGAAATTATAAAATTTGAAATTCCAATTGAACCTCAGCTAATTGGTTTATTTTTTAGTTTAATTGGTATGATTGTCGGTACTTATTTAAAACCCTCTAAAACTAATGCTATGTCAAAAAGGGAAGAGTCTGTCGAATGAACATCGTTATTTTAGCTGCGGGTATGGGTAAAAGGATGAACTCACCTACACCGAAAGTTTTACACAAAATCGCAGGCAAATCGATGCTATTTCGAATTTTGGAGACCGTGAAAAGATTAAGACCAACTAGTATTTTTGTAGTGAAAAATCCTCATCATAAAGAGGTAGAGAAAACTATAAGACAGGAATGTACAAAAAGTGGTTTCAATATACCGTTGAGATTTATTAATCAAAGTAAGGCTCTAGGAACGGGTCATGCAGTTAAAGTAGCCTCAAAATTTCTCAATAGCGAAGTTTCAACTTTAATCCTGTTTGCCGATGTTCCATTAGTAAAATACGAAACACTTAAAGACATGAAGGTGAAAAATCGAAAGTCTGGATTGAAACTACTAACCGCTAAACTAGAAGATTCATTTGGTTACGGAAGAATTATCAGAGACTATAATAATGAAGTTAAAGCCATTGTTGAGGAAAAGGATGCTGACAAACAGATTAAAAATATCTCAGAAATTTTTGTTGGACCGATGTTCGTTGATACCAAATGGTTAAAAAAATCGATACTAAAAATTGATAATGCAAACAATCAAAAGGAATATTACTTAACGCAATTAGTCGGATTAGCCAACAATGAAAATATGATCATCAAAACTATAGAAGTATCAGATAGAAGTGAAATTCTTGGCATCAATACCATACGTCAAAAATTAAATGTTGAAAGAATATTCCAAAAAAGACAAGCAGAATCTCTGATTGAAAAAGGCGTTGAGATTTTCGATCCCGATCGGTTCGACTTGAGAGGGGACATAAAATACAGGGAGGGAGTAAAAATTGATATTGGGGCGGTTCTAATAGGCGATATAATTTTAGGTAAGAACGTAAATATTGGACCGTACTGTATTATTGAAAATTCTACAATTGGAGATGACGTAATTATTGAAGCTTTTTGTCACATTGAAAATAGTGTAGTCGGACAGTGCTCGGTTTTAGGTCCATACGCCAGACTTAGGGTGGGAACTACAATTGGCAAGAATTGCAAAGTTGGCAACTTCGTGGAAATAAAAAACACCAGCTTCGAATCCGAATCCAAAGCTAATCATTTATCCTATCTTGGTGATGCAAAAATAGGCAATAAAGTGAATATTGGAGCTGGTACCATAACATGTAATTATGATGGAAAAACAAAACACCTCACCTATATTGAAGATAACGTTTTCGTTGGCTCGAATACCGAACTTATTGCCCCATTAACTCTAAAGACAGGATCAACAATAGCAGCTGGCAGCAGCATCACAGACGATGTTCCCGGAAATGCTCTGGGTATAGCCAGAAGTAAACAACTATCCATAAAAAACTGGAAACATTCAAAAGCTCGCCCAAAGAAAAGAAAATAATAATGTGTGGAATTTTTGCAGGTGTTAACGAAAATAATATAATTCCAAAAATCATTAGCGGTTTGAAAAAGCTCGAATATCGAGGATACGATTCATCTGGTATAGCGTGGATAAAATCAAATATAGTTAAAAGAGATAGATCGGTAGGTAGAGTAAAAGAATTAGAGAAATTACTTGGAGCTGTATCTTCCAATATCGCTATCGGACATACTCGTTGGGCGACACATGGTGAGGTGAATAAAAAAAATGCTCATCCACACATGTCAAAAACAAAAGATTTATCAGTCTGTATCGTGCACAACGGGATCGTAGAAAATTATTTGGATTTAAAAAAAGACCTACTCAAAGAAGGTTATAAATTTCACTCAGATACGGATACAGAAGTAGTCGCTCATCAGTTACACTTTGAAAGAAGAATTGCAGCCTCTCTTCCAATAGCTATAAATGCTTTAAGTAAAAAGTTAATTGGAGCATATGCATTAGTAGCGCTTAGTGATTTAGATTCAAACACTATTTGTGGTATTAAAAAAGGGGTGCCTTTAATCGTTGGGGGACCTGATATATTCAATGGTAATTTTTTTCTATCATCAGACTTATCTGGTCTCATTACTTACTGTAAAAAGGTGGTTTTCCTAGATGACGAAGAAATTGTTGAGATTTCTCTGAATGAAGCTAAATTTTTTAATTCGAGAGGAATTAGGTTTAGGAAAAGAACAAATAAATTAAGCGTAAAACAAAATGAAAGTAATCTTGGACCATATACTCATTTCATGCAAAAAGAAATACATGAACAGCCAGGCGCAGTCGCTGCGACATTGGAAACGATTGTATCGGCAAACTCACTCACACCAAATTTATTTGGACCATATGCCGCAAAATATTTTGAAAAAGTAAACTCTGTAACAGTCGTAGCCTGCGGAACAAGTTACCACGCAGGACTAGTTGCAAAATATTGGATTGAGGAGATAGCAGGACTACCCGTATCAGTTGAAATAGCGAGTGAATTCAGGTACCGGAAGAGTGTGATTTTACCTGATACTCTTTTTGTTGCTGTCTCTCAATCGGGTGAAACGGCTGATACCTTAGCTGCAGTTTATCTAGCAAAGACGCTAAAACTTTCGAGAACTTTAGCAATATGCAATGTTTCTGAGTCAACGCTAATTCGTGAATGTAAGATGTTTTTTCTTACTCGCGCTGGTCAAGAAATTGGTGTTGCTTCCACCAAAGCCTTCACAACGCAATTGGCAGCTTTGTTTGTACTTACGCTAGTACTTGCAAAAAGTAAAAATTTATTAGATGGAAATAAAGAGCGAAACTTTCTTAATGAATTGAGGCATCTACCCAGCGCTTTAGCTGCAATTATTGCTGCTGAAAAGGATTTCAAAAAATGGACAAAGTTTTTTAAGAAAAAGAAAAATGTCCTATTCTTAGGTAGAGGAATTCATAGTCCGATTGCGATGGAAGGAGCATTAAAGCTTAAAGAGATAAGCTATATACATGCGGAAGCTTATGCAGCAGGGGAATTAAAACATGGCCCGTTGGCTCTCATTGATAAAGAGATGCCAATTATTGCTGTCGCTCCAAATGATGAGTTAGTAAATAAATTAAAAAATAATTTAGAAGAAGTGCGTGCAAGAGGGGGGAAATTATTTGTAATTGCTGATCTAGGTTCAGGGATCGATGAAAATAAAAATATCAAAGTTATTACTCTTGGTGACCATGTAGGGCACTTATCGCCTATACTTCACGTTATTCCACTTCAAATTCTTGCATATCATATAGCAGTATCGAGGGGTAACGATGTTGATCAGCCAAGAAATTTAGCAAAGAGTGTTACTGTAGAGTAGATAAAGGTGTCTACTTTTCAAAAAAAATTAGTTTGAAATTTGTAGCAAGAATTGAAACTAACAATCTTCTGTATCAAAAAGAAATTTCACAAAGACACATATTGTTATACAGAATTATAAAACATTTTAACGAAGAATTAAACATTGGGCATAGAACAATTTGTTCAATTTTGAACAAACACGGAATAAGAACTCATCACGGAAAAAAGTGGAGTAAATCGGGCAGTTCATCATACAGCGTGATTAAAAGAATGAACGAAAGAGAAGATAGAATAAAAAACGTGCGAAAGAAAAAGTTCGGAATACAAGTGAGCGATTTTGAGATAGTATTTAGCAATTGATAAGAAGATGTGATGTTCCTCGAAGCAAATAATCAGAGATGAATAACTGTTACTCATTCATCTGTAGTTGGGACTTTCGGACTGTTAATAAGCTAAGGTGAAGATAAGATAAGAACTAATATTGATTTAAGTTGAAATTATGAGATTTATAGGTTCTAAAAGATTGCTTCTTAAGAATATAGAGTATGTAATAAGTCAAAATATTACAGAACATGAAAAATTAAATACTTTTTGTGATATTTTCTCAGGAACAACTATTGTTTCTCAATATTTTAAAAATAAATATAAAATAATCTCTAATGATCTTTTATATTTTTCTTATTGTCTTCAAAAATCCTATGTAGAATTAAATCAAAAACCCAATTTTAAAAATTTAGATATGAGTTTGGAAGTAGAGGAATATCTGAATAATCTTAGTTTTACACAAAAAGGTTTTATATTTAAAAATTATTCCCCGGGTGGAAAGGAAGATAGGAAATACTTATCAAAAGAAAATGCAACTATTATCGATGGTTTAAGGGTTTGTTTTGAAAATTGGTTAAGCAAGAAGAAGATTAGTGATCTTGAATACTTTTATTTGGTGTCCTTAGTAATTGAAGCAACTCCCTTTGTATCCAATATAGCAGGAACTTATGGCGCATATTTGAAGACATGGGACAAGAGAAGTTTTAAAAAAATTGAATTAAACCCCTTGAATATTATTGATAATAAAAAAAACAACAAAAGTTACAATGAAGATTGTAATAAGTTAATTAAAAAAATTGAGGGAGATATACTATATTTGGACCCGCCTTATAATAGCAGGCAATATTTGCCAAACTATCATTTGCTAGAAACAATTGCAAAATATGACGACCCAGTTATTAAAGGCAAAACTGGTATTAGAGAGTATAAAAATCAGAAATCTGAATTTTACAACAAGTCTTTTGCTGAAGATGCTTTGGAAAGTCTGATTGAAAATGCAAAATTTAAATATATTGTTTTAAGTTATAACTCAGAAGGAATTATCCCTGAAGCAAAATTAGAAAGATTAATGAGAAAATATTCAAAGAATGTTTTTAATAAATACAAAATTAATTATAGAAGATATAAGAAAGATAGAAAAACGAGTGATAAAGAAAAACTTTATGAACTCATTCATATAATAGACAAAGAATAATGAACTTAATTGATAAAAAAAAACTTTGGGAAGTGTTAGAAGCAAAATTATCAAATAATGATATTGATGAAGTAAGTAATGAAATTCTTAGAAAAGTTAATGAACTAAAAAAGAGGAAAAAGAATAAAAAAAGAAGAGAACAATTAGATCTACTTGCAAAGAAATATGATTTAAATATTCTTAGTAATGAACAAATTATCAAAATACCCAAGTGGATTAAAAAGGATTTGAAGAGTTGTAAAGTAGTAAGTAATTCGAAGAAAGTAATTTTAACTAAAAATGGGCAAAAATATCACCTTGATAACAAGTTAAATGATTTAGCAGGAAACGAGTGGAGTTATTTTTTAAGGTCTGTAATTAACACAAGGTATTTAACTTCTGGCGAAGAAGGATATGCACATCATATAAGAAAGATACATCCTTCACCAAAACCGCCACAATTGATGAGAGATATAATTAAATTTTTTACTAAAGAAAATGAATATATTTTAGATTATTTTATGGGTGTTGGCGGAACATTGCTTGGAGCATCATTGTCGAGCAGAAATGCTTTAGGAATAGATTTAAGTTCTAAGTTTATTAGTGCGTATAAAAAAGCAAATAAGGAATTAAAGCTCAAAGAACAAACTACAATAAAAGGTGATTGTATAGAAATACTTAAAAACAAAAGGTATATTGAGGACTATTTAAATAATAAAAAATTCTCATTAATTGCACTAGACCCTCCATACGGAGACATGATGAATAGAGAGAAAACTGGAGAAACAATAAAAAAAGGGCAGTCAAAAGATGCAACACCATTTACAAAAAATAAAAAAGATCTTGGGAACATGAATTGGTTAGAATTTAGAGAGAAATTCATTGAAACAATCAAGTATTCAATGCCTTACTTAAAGGACAAGGGACACTATGTTGTCTTTATTAAAGATCTACAACCAAAAAAAGGTAAAACTAATTTATTACATTCAGATCTGATTGAAGAAATTAATAAAATTGAATGTTTAAATTATATTGGTATGAAAATTTGGGCAGATGAGTCTATTAATTTATATCCCTATGGATATCCTCATAGTTTTGTTTCTAATCAAATCCATCAATATATAATGTTTTTTAGAAAGAAAAGTTAACTCTATTTTTAATAGATTAAATTGTTTTCTTTATCTATTTGAAATCTATTTTATCAATGTTAGTCTTTTCTCCACCATTTATAACTAAACTTCTTTTATATTTATATTCTGGATAATGCTTACTTAGAAATTTTTTTTCAAATAGATCAAAATGTTTTATTTCATCTAAACCTTTATAAATTGCATTAAATTTTTTACCTTCGAATTGATAAATTACTTTATTTTTATCATCTCTCATTACTAGATCTGGGATCTTACCCCCATCTGCTGAAAATTTTTTGTCAATTTTAATTTCATGATTATATTTATTATAAAAATAACTTTTTTCACAACCTCCATGATTGTCGAATATTGTAACTAAGTTATTATTCTCAAAATAATGAAAAAGTATGGTTGCGACTTTCTCTTTATTTGTTTCAAATCCCCAATAATCAAAATTAAACTTTGAATTTGGTAATTTGCAATTGTCTAACTCAAAATTTATAAAATTTGCAAGATTAACAAATTTGTTTATACCAATTCTATCTTGTAGAACTTGGTAATTGATGACAATGATTTTTTTAGTCCAGCCTAAACCTCTTATTACCTTTGCAATTAAAGGTATTTGACCCATATTAGGATCGTGGCCAATCCTACCTGTATAGTTTTTGTTGTTATTATTTGGATTTGCTAAAAGTGCTGAGATTTTAATCGCATTTTTTTCTTTTAAAATTCTAATTGGTGTATCGTTTTTTCTAGTATTAGTATCTGCTATTTGATATTTTATTTTTATAAATTCGTCTAATGATTGGAATTTCTTGAAATTTGAGCTATTTTTTCCCCAAAACTCAATTCCACACTCAAGATGATATAGGGATCTATTAATAAAATTTACAGATTGATGATCTTCGTCAGCTTGTTTATGAGAAGAAACCTTACAGGTTTAGTTAATGCCTTATATTTTTGAATATAATAATTTAGGGTATTAAATTTACTTGACCTTTGCCCCATTGCAGTATTACGGGAGTCATATGAGTTAGTTTTAGTCTCCTCTATCGCAAAAATACAATTTTTTAAAATCTGTTCAGGACAAGGTTCATCTTTTTGAAGAAAAACTAAAAAATCGACAAAACTAGATTTGCTAGATATCAATTTAATATAAATATTTTTAATTTGATCTGAATTTACATCTGAGATTTGAAAGATATGTAGAAATTTATTGTTCTAAATTATTGGATTAATTTTGAAATATTAATAACAATATTTAGGTTTTTATTATAACTTGATTCCTCTATGATTTTTTTAATTACTTTCTTTTTGGGTCTTTCCTCAATTAGAATCCATAGATTATTATCAATGTTTTTCATAAAATAAATATAGCAAGTTCTTTAATATATTAAAACCGAAATTTTATTTTTTTCTATTATTAAAATGTTAATCGCCGGATTTTTTTTGCACCATCTGTATTTGTTATAGTTAACAAAACAAATGGGGTTATTCACATATTAAAGAATTGTGGAATATCTAAATGGAAAAAAATTGCTTTAGGTTTTGGGATTAGTCAAGTCTATACATTACCTCTTTTTGGAGGTATTTTGTTTCTATTTAGACCTACTTCTTTTTGTTATCAAAATTGGTAAGAGTAAAGGTATAACTGTTAAACTAGGCAGAAGTGTGAAAAAAAAACTTTTGGGAAGTCAGATAAGGTCTCAGTTTAATGAAAGTAGACACCTTTACACACTCAATGACTGTAGAGTAGATAAAGTTTCTACTAAACCCTATAAAAAAAATTATTTGTCAAAAAAAAATTTGAGGGTAATAGAGAGTGATTGTATGAGAAAAAATTGGTGATGATTTGTGAATTATCTTAATACTTCAAAATAAAAAAAAATTTACAAAAAGAAATATTGCTAGTGCAAAGAGTCAAGAAATAAAATCTATCACTCTCCTTTTGCTTAAAGCATTGGGTTCACTTTGAAAAAATAAATTATCATTAGAGTATAACTAAAAACCTTTTTCCCAGATTACTATATTAAAATTGACGGGCCAAGGATAATTATCGAAGTTGAAAGAGGTCAACTACTCAGAATAATGGTGCGCTCAAAAATCTGTGGAAAGAAAATATTTGAGATAAAGCAAATGGCTTTATTTTATTTTTTACAGTAATCTTAGTGCAAAAAAATACGGAATTGTTAAAGAAAGACCTATCGAATAGTCTGTAAATCAACTTTCAACTTTTTTCGAAACAGAGGATCATACAGACGTTAAAAAACTAATAATAATTGGTTAGTTGCACTTTATGAGAAAAACACTTTGCAACAAGATATTTAAAACGGGCAAGATTGAAACTTAACCTGTTATGATAAGTAAAATAATAAGAAAAAGTTTATGTAACTCAAGTAGAGTCTCAGTTGAATGGAAGTGGATACCTTTACACACTCTATGACTATCGAATAAGTTGTTGCTTCTATTCAATAAAAATACCGTTTAAACCTACAAAACAAGTATTTCTGAAGGGCTGTAGTGCTGATCTTGCTAAATTTATCGGTTCAAATGTATTTAAGTGAATTTTTGAAATGTCCATCTTAATCAAAAAACGAAATGATGATGTTTTCGAGGTCACTGTAGTAGACACCATCACCACCACACATGCGGTGACGGTTACAAACATGAGTCTCACTGACCTTACTAAAAATAATATTACTAAAGCAGAATTGTTGGACTTTTCTTTCAAATTCCTTCTAGATAGAGAACCAAATACCTCAATTTTATCTTCGTTCGATATCAATGTAATATCGGAGTACTTCTCTGATTACAAAGATGAAGTAAGGCGATGGTGTAATGAGAGTTAGAACCAAAGAATGCCATATGTGTAATCACTCAAAGGAGGTGCTATATCGATGTAGATACCGAGATGTGAAGCGATTGGGTGTTTTTCTGTGGAAAGTGTCTGACGGACGTTAAATCGAGTTATGAAGGAACGTATCAATACGGTGGAACTTGGAAGAGTAAAAAGAAGAAACCTCTCTAACTTGATCTTTTAGAACCAGAGTTGATTATAGAAGTATCTGCTTCAATAGCTTTGCACTCACCAATGTCGGTTCGATTAATTTGTTCGCCCAATTCTATCATTTACGGACCAGCGGTTCTATTTCTATCGTATGAGAGAGACTCTCTTGAGACTCTAAGAATAATATTTGCAACTTCGCCTGGTTCTTTAATATTGATCTAAGAGGGTGTGATAACGTTTCTAAATTTGTTTTTCCCGGAATCTTTCCGTCTTTACCTGAGAATTTATATTCCGAAACACCGTTTTTCATATCGATAATGAAACTATTTTTCCACTCAAGACCATCAAACTTATACTCGTATTCGAGACCGACATATTCAGCAGAAAAGCACCACTCAAAGCAGTTAAAAATAATATTGTCTTTATTTAACTTTTTATACTCGTACACTGCTCCTAACAATTTATTCTCATCTCTACCAATAAATTTTAGTAGTTTTTAAAATTATTTAATCTGGAAAAAGTTAACCAAAGTCTTATGCGCCACCTCTATACTGGAATCAGACCAAACTGTTGGATGCTCTCGGTTCAGCAATACTTCCTTTATTAATCTCTTTTTCAAGATTGAATAACCGTATAAAGATACCGTAAAATAGGTTTAAATGATGATAAAGTCCCGAAAAATTTTCAGCATCATCTTTTTTTTCAGTGACTTTTTCTGCAAAGTGGTTTTTTAATTCTATAACCGTCCAATTCGGTCACAATCTAAAAAATAGGTTCATGATCAAATTAGATCCCTTAAGAACTCTAGAATAAAATACAAACTAATTGAAAAACATCTCAACGCGTTTGAAGTTAAAACTTTTTGACGAAAAAAAAGGAGCGTAACAAAGTTTATTCTGTTCTGAAAATAAATGAGGAACAATTGAACAGTTTAGATGTTGAAAGGCTAAGATCAGAAATTGACCATAGCAAACCGAAATTAATTTGGTTAAGAGAGGGACATTCTAAGTCGGATATAAAATAGGTGAATAATTTAGAAAATTAATCAATTGACCTAATCTATCCATATAAATCTACCGAGGTAAAAAAAAATTTCTCCCTACCTCGTAGACAAATTACCGCTCTTTTCCTCAATTATATCTAAAGGTCTCCTTAGCCAAAACAGCATAAATATACCAGGTAAGGCAATTAAAAATGAGAGCATAAAAAAATAGGGCCAACCAAAATTGAAAGCTAACTCTCCTGCAAAAGGACCAATGAATACTCTCCCTACTGCCGCAAGGGCTGATAACAGTGCAAACTGCGTAGCCGTAAATCTTAAGTCACAAAGTATCATTAAAAGCGCTACAAAAGCAGCTGTTCCCATTCCACCAAATAAATTTTCGGCCACAATCACTAAAGCCATATCCCCAATACTCGGTTCTATTACGGCCAACCAATAAAAGCCTAAATTGGTAACAGCTTGGAAAACACCAAAAACAAGGAGGCAGGGAAGTAACTTGAATTTTGACAGAACAAATCCTCCTACCAACCCCCCTAATAAAAGTGATATGAGCCCAGCTCCTTTACTAACAGCTCCCACTTCTGCGGCAGTAAAACCAGCTCCTCTAATTAAGAATGCTGTTGACAGAGAACTAGTAAAAGCATCTCCAAACTTATAAAAAATTATCGCTAGTAAGACTAAAACTGCGGCAGGCCGGCCAAAGAATTCCTTAAAGGGTTCCACCACTGCCATATACAGACTGGTGGGACGCTCTGTGCTGGTTGGCTCGGGGGAGAAAATAGCGAGGATGGCTAGACCAAGAGTCAGAACTGCAAGTAATCGATAAACGCCCTGAAAGCCAAAGTAGAGATCTGCTAACATCAGCGCTAGGGCTCCAGACGTAAGCATTGCAATTCGATAGCCGATGACTGACCAAGCAGCCCCTAATCCCAAAATTGTTTTTGGTAAAGACTCGGCCCTCCAAGCATCGAAGACAACATCAAAACTAGCTGACAAGAAAGCTAATGTAATAGCTAATGCCGCGATAAGCAAAACTCCGTCCTTTGATGGATTTATAAATGATAATAAAAAAAGCACCAAAGCCATGAGGAATTGAAAGACTACTAACCAACCTTTTCTCCGACTGAAGAAACTCAGGGGCACTACAAACCTATCAATGAGTGGTGCCCATAAAAATTTGTAAGTATAAGGCAAACCCACAAGACTTAACCAACCGATAACCCTAATATCAACCTCTTCGATCACCAGCCACGCCTGTAGCGTGCCAGTACTCAATGCTAAAGGTAGTCCACTGGCAAACCCAAGAAGGGTAGTAAACCCTAAAAGATGTAGTTTTTGCTTGTAAGTTAAAATAAGATTCATTAAAAATGATATTTTTAAAGATTGTTTTCGGAGAGTAACTTTTGCTATATACATCATACCCTGCTCGACCGGTTTTAGATCTGAGGATACTAGTTTTACCTATAACTTTTTCTGTAATTTTTTGTGCCGGTTGTACTTCCGTAAGTGACTCTAAGCAACTGACGGGACCAGATAATGGGATTAGTGTAAGAGGGGCGTCTAATTTAAGATACATTGTGCCTGCAAAGGAATTAGAAATTGATGCAGCAAAAGAGTTTGAACGAATCAAAAAATACGCGCAAGAAAAAAATGAACTAGCAGCGGAAAACGATTCTTCCTTAATAAGCCTTAAGTTAATAGCGGACGAATTACGACCTTTTGCAAACCAATGGAATCCTGCGGCAGCTGCATGGAGCTGGGAAGTTATTCTGATAAAAAATGAAGAAGTAAACGCTTTTTGTTATCCAGGAGGAAAAATTGTATTCTTCTCTGGAATCATAAAAAAGCTCAAACTCAACAGTGATGAAGTTGCTATTATTATGGGCCACGAAATGGCTCATGCATTACGTGAGCATTCAAGGGCTAGGATCGCGAGAGCTCAGCTTTCTAATCTTGGTGCAGATATTCTTTCCCAAACTCTTGGATTGAGAAGAAGTGAAAGAAGAATATTGGGTTTTGGTAAGCAAATAATTGGTTTAAAATTTTCGAGGGCTGATGAGACAGATGCAGATTTAGTCGGACTTGATATTGCTGCAAGGGCAGGATTTAATCCTGAATCAAGTATAACTCTCTGGCAAAAGATGAGGAAGTATAATAAAGTATCTCAGCCAGAATGGTTGTCAACCCATCCGACTGACTCAGACAGAATTGAAGACATAAGAAAGAGTTTATTGCGGTCATGCCGATCTATAAAAAAGCTTTAGAGAAAAAAATGGAGCTTTGATCAAGCCCTAAAATTTATTATTAGTGGGGCGTGATCAGATAGAATAGGGGTCTCTGCTACCTTAGCTGAAGCTGCCGAGATAGCTAAGTTCGCAGTTGCAATTTGGTAGTCTATTCTCCAGCCAACGTTTTTTTCTCGGGCTCTTCCCCTTTGACTCCACCATGTAAATTGTTCTTTTTTCGGCTCTAAAACTCTAAAAATATCCTTCCAACCTGCATTGAAGAGAGTTTCAGTTAACCAACTCCTTTCAGCAGGAAGAAATCCTGAATTTTTTTGATTATTTTTCCAATTTTTTAAGTCTAAGTTCGTATGCGCTATGTTTAAGTCTCCACATAATAAAAATTCTCTTCCGGTCTTCGAGTTTTCCATTTCCCAATTTTTCAGCGTGGATTTAAAAGATTTTAGAAATCTAAATTTTGAAGCTTGACGACTTTCAGAAGCAGAGCCCGATGGTAAATATAATGACACAATGGAAAATAAGGGAAAGTTTTTTAAGTGATTATCGAAATCTATTTTTAAAACTCTTCCCTCATCATCAAACTCTTTGACACCGATACCAGCAGTTATACTAGTGGGCTTTTGTTTGCTATATATTCCAACTCCACTGTAGCCGGGTCTTTCGGCACAAAAAATTGTGCTTTTTAAGTAAGACCCATCCTTGGATCTAAATTCTAAAATTTCATTACCCAGGTCTTTTCTTTGTGCTTTCAATTCCTGTATACAAATAAAATCAGGGTTCTCTTCAATCAACCATTGTATGAGTCCTTTTCTTACAGAGGCTCTGATACCATTAACGTTTAGAGATATGACTTTCAGCATTTGTGTGAAGAGTATTTTGTAAAAAAATCAAAAGGGTAGAAGATGTGACAGAGAATAGTATCGAATTCTTAGAATTTGCCATAAAAAATAAAGTGATCCAGTTTGGTGAGTTTACAACAAAAGCTGGTAGAGTATCACCATATTTTTTCAATACAGGAGCTTTTTCACATGGTGGTGTTTTGAGATCTTTAGGGTCTTTTTATCACAGTAAAATCTTTGAAATTGAAAAGACTCTACAACTAAAATTGCACTGTCTTTTTGGTCCTGCCTATAAGGGCATATCCATAGCCTGTACAACCGCCATAAGTGCAGCTGCACACGGTAAAGAATTAGAATTTGCGTTCAACAGAAAAGAAAAAAAAGAACACGGCGAAAAAGGAACTATTATCGGAAATGTAAAAAATAAGAATGTATTGATATTAGATGATGTAATATCAGCCGGAATATCTAGTCTTGAAGCCATAAGAGTCATCAAATCTGCTCAAGGTAATCCTGTTGCTGTTCTAGTGGCCTTTGATAGGCTTGAATTATCTAATAGTCAGAATGCAAGGAACTACCCTTCCGCATCTTTTGAAATAGCTACTGTCGAGAAAATTCCAGTTTTTTCAATAGCAAATTTAAAGGATTTAACTACTTATTTGGCGCGGAAAGGTTCCAATGTTGATGTGTTCAAAAATTACGTAGAGAGATGGAGCAATTTTAAATTACCCAATTAGGAGTAGTATTTTTTCTTTAACATCTTTAGCCTCTGCTCTGCCCCCAGATTTTTTCATTACCTGTCCAACTAAAGCATTCAGTGCTTTTTCTTTACCTGATCTAAACTCATTAACCATTTTTTGATTTTTTGAGATAACTTCTCCTATTAAGTCTTCTACTGCGGAGTCGTCCTCAATTTTATTCAAATTTTTATCAATTATGATTTTATTTATGTCTCCTTTCTCGCCATTCCAAATAAGACTAAAAAGTTGTTTTGCTGTTTTTTTTGAGAGTGTATTGTCCTCTAACTTAATTAAGACTTCCGATAATTTCTTCGGCGAAATTTTGCTTTCGCAAATATCTATGTTTTCTTTATTCAATATCGAAAATAATTCTCCGGTCAGCCAATTTGCTAAAATCTTGGATCTTCTAATCAAAATCTCGTCAGGGTTGTCAAAATTGAATTTTAATGATGTTAAGCGGAACCAGTATTTTAAACTTTCTTCAAAGAAAATTAGGTTTTGCTTTTTTGAGCAGATACTCATTACAAGATCATCTGGCAAACTCCACTTTTTCGAAAGCCTCGATCTAGCGTGATCTGGAAGCTCGGGCAAAGTACTTCCAACTTGTTCTATGTAATCCGATTCAATTATAAGAGGTGGTAAGTCTGGGTCCGGGAAATAACGATAATCGTCAGAATTCTCCTTACTGCGCATTTCTCTTGTCTCATTTTTCACTGGATCAAAGAGCCTTGTTTGTTGGGTTACCATACCACCACTTTCGATGATATCAATTTGCCGAGCAACCTCGTATCTAATAGCTTTCTCCAGGTAACGAAATGAATTCAAGTTTTTGATTTCACATCTAACACCTAACTTTTTCGCTCCTCTCGGTTTAATAGATACATTTGCATCCATTCTGAAAGAGCCCTCTTGCATATTCCCATCACAAATTTCTATCCAAGTGACTAAGTTATGTAGCGTTCTGCCATAGGCCACTGCCTCTTGAGCGGAAGTTAGAGTTGGCTCAGTAACTATCTCTAAAAGAGGCATACCTGCTCTGTTTAAGTCAATACCGGAAAAACCGGGGAAGAAGTTTTCTACGCCATCATGAACTGACTTACCGGCATCCTCCTCCAAATGCGCCCGTACCAAGGGAACATTAAAGACTGAAGAATCAAAGGACTTTATCTCTAAAGATCCTCCAACCACAATTGGTTTTTCAAATTGACTTATTTGATAACCTTTTGGAAGATCGGGATAAAAGTAGTTTTTTCTAGCAAAAACAGATTCATTTGCGATCTGTCCGCCAACAGCTATACCAAATTTAACTGCGAGCTCAACTGCTTTTGCGTTCAACACGGGTAATACGCCAGGCAAACCAACATCAACGTAATCGATTTGGGAATTTGGAGAATTTCCGAACTTTGTACCCCCAGTCGAAAAGATTTTTGACGATGTAGCTAATTGCACGTGGGTCTCAATACCAATTACCGTATCCCACATCAAACTAAATCCTCACTTGAGGATAAAGTGTGCCAGTGGGTCTCAGTTTGAAATGCATTAGCAACTTGTAATACCTGGGGTTCTTCAAATCTTTTTCCAATTATTTGTAAACCAATTGGCCTATTACGATTATTCACTTCGAGAATTCCACAGGGTATGGAAATTGCGGGAAGTCCAGCCAAGCTAGCGCCAACGGTTAAAATATCTGCTAAATATTCTTTTGGAACACCTTCAAAATTAGCTTCGCTTTTTTGTAAATCTGGACTTCCATTAATATCCCAAGCTACAACAGGAGAAGTGGGGCTTAAAATAAAGTTACATTCTTTAAAAGCTGCATCAAAATCAGCGATTACTAAATTTCTGACTTTCAATGCTTGCAGGTAATATGCATCGTAATATCCATGCGATAAAACAAAGGTTCCCACTAATATTCTCCTTTTAACTTCCTCGCCAAAACCTTCAGTTCTAGAGCGAGTATACAACTCCTCTAAACTCTTTACTCCCCGGCTTCGTTGGCCAAATCTAATACCATCAAATTTTGCTAAATTGCTTGAGGCCTCTGCCGGGGCAATCACATAGTAAGCTGCAACTGAGTATGGGGTACTTGGTAATGAAATCTCTCTGATTGAAGCTCCTAAAAACTCAAAAGTCCGAATGGCCTCTTGGAAGGCTGGCAGAACACTGTTAGAAACAGCCGCCAAATATTCTTTTGGAATACCTATTGAAACTTTTTCTAATGGCCGTACGATTGAGGAATCCGAGAAACCTTCATTCATAAACTTGCAAAAATCTGGATTTGGCTCAGGGAAACTAGTCGAGTCCTTCATGTCATACCCCGCCATAGAATTCATCACAAGTCCACAATCGTAAGCGCTTTTTGTGAGAGGTCCAGCTTGGTCTAAACTTGACGCGTAAGCAATCAGCCCCCAACGGGAAACTCTTCCGTAAGTGGGTTTTAATCCGGAAATTCCACACATGGCAGCTGGCTGACGAATTGATCCCCCTGTGTCTGTTCCTGTAGCTACAGGAACAAAGTTGCCACCAACTAATGCTGCTGACCCGCCAGAAGAACCACCAGGAACTGCTAATTGATCCCATGGATTTGAGCACTTACCATAAGCACAATTTTGATTAGCCGATCCCATTGCAAATTCGTCACAACTTGCTTTGCCGACACAAACCATTCCAGCTTCAAACAAATTTTTTACGACAGTTGCATCAAAAGCACTGACATAATTTTTTAAGAATTTCGATCCAGCTGTAGTTTTCCATTTTTTGGTAACTAATACATCCTTATGTACAACGGGTATGCCCAAGAGACTACCATCTTCACCCTGGTTAATTCTGTTTTGTACTTTTTCAGCTTCGTCAATTGATGCTTGAAGGTTCAAATCTAGAACGGCTCCAAAGGGGTTTTTTTCGAGGTTCTTGTAAGTTTCATGAACTAACTCCTTCACACTCAACTTCTTAGTTTGCAATAACCTCTTTAATTCTCTTATTGATTGCACACTCATCCTTAAATTAAAAATTTTTATTCAATTACTCTTGGTACAATAAAATAAGAGAGTCGAGCATCAGGAGCATTTGATAATGCCTCTTCTGCAGTAATTGTATTAATTGAAACATCCTCACGGTATCTAAGAGTAAGTTTACTGGGATGTGCCATTGGAGAAACATTTTTGGTATCCGCAATTTTTAACATGCCCACCCAAGATAAAACGGCCGATAATTCTTTGGATACTTCCTCCTGGTCCTCTATTGACAAAGATATTTTAGATAACTGCTCTAATTTTTTTAAGTCTTTTTTTTCTAATTTCATTTATTCTGTAAAAAATCTTTATACTCGTAATATGTTTAGTTTTATCACAATGTACACCTACTGAGGATATTATGATCGGTTTTTTAAGTGGATATTTCTCTCAAGACTTAGCTATTGACCTAGGTACAGCGAATACCCTCATTTACATGCGTGGAAAAGGCATTGTTCTTAATGAACCTTCGGTAGTCGCTATACGACAAGAGGATGGTCCAGGAGGAAAAAAAATTATTGAGGCCGTCGGAGCTAAAGCGAAGCAGATGCTCGGTAAAGTTCCTGGAAATATTGAGGCAGTCAGACCTATGAAAGATGGAGTTATTGCTGATTTTACTGTTACAGAACAGATGCTAAAACAATTTATTCGTTTGGTTCATCAAAAAAAGCTATTTTCTCCGAGTCCGAGGGTAATTATCTGTGTGCCTTGCGGTTCTACACAAGTTGAAAGAAGAGCGATAAGAGAATCTGCTCTCTCAGCAGGAGCTTCTAAAGTATATCTAATTGAGGAGCCTATGGCCGCTTGCATCGGTGCAGGTATGCCGGTGGGGGAGCCTTCGGGTTCCATGGTAGTAGATATTGGGGGAGGAACAAGCGAAATAGGGGTTGTATCACTCGGGGGTTTAGTTTACTCAGCAAGTGTCCGAGTGGGTGGAGATAAATTTGATGAAGCTATCGTTAATTACATCAGGAGAAATTATGGGATGCTAATAGGCGAGCAGACCGCTGAAATGGTTAAAAAACAAATTGGTTCTGCGTTTCCTGGTAGTGAAGTGCACGAAATGGAAGTTAGGGGTAGAAATTTATCAGAAGGCATTCCTAGAACTTTCGCTGTTTCGAGTAATGAAATTCTCGAAGCGTTAACTGATCCAATAAATCAAATTGTTGTTTCTATAAAAAATGCTCTTGAAAATACTCCCCCTGAACTGGCAGCAGATATCGCTGAAAGAGGAGTTGTAATAACTGGCGGCGGCGCTTTACTTAGAGATTTAGATAGATTATTGATGGAAGAGACTGGACTGCCAGTATATCTTGCTGAAGACCCTCTTACCTGCGTGGTCAGGGGTTGTGGTGAGGCAATAGATCGAGTCGATGAATTGGGTCCTTTATTAGCAACTGAATAAAATTTAAATTAGGTGTCTCTATCTCAAAACCCACCTCCATTATTTAAGCAAGAGAATTCTGCGAAAGTTAAGATCGCTTCTGCAATTATATCCTCAATTTTGCTAATAACCGTTGACTCAAAATTTAATTATTTATTTGATCTTCGCTCAGCATTGACGTATCTACTAAACCCCTTCGTTGAATTATTACTCCTACCGCGTGATATCGCTTTTAATGCAGCAAGTCATTTAACAAACATTTCTGAATTGAACAAAAAGATTGAGATTTTGGAGGACACTCAAAGATTGAATGGGGAGACTTTAGTTAAGCTAGAGCAATTAGAAAAAGAAAATATAAATTTACGAAAGTTACTTTCACTAAAACCTAGATTAAAAATTCCATCAATTAATGCAACTGTCAGATACGAATTGCCCGACGCCTACAGTCGCAAAGTAGTTGTAGATAAGGGTTCAAATCACGGAGTAAAAGCAGGGTTTCCTGTAATGAGTGCTGAAGGAATAATTGGTCAAGTTAGTAAAGTTCATTTTTTGACATGTGAAATCACCTTAATTTCAGATGCGAATCTGTCGATACCAGTAGTACTCCCTCGAGCTAAAATTAAAGCTATAACAAGAGGCAAAGGTGACACAGAGCAATTTAAGCTCCAATACGCTGACATCAGTGCCAATTTACAGATAGGAGACGAGGTATTAACTTCAGGTTTGGACGGTATTTATCCATCTGGATTACTTGTTGGGTACATCCATGAAGTGACTCCAGCGATTCCAGGTCAGTTTCCTGTAGTTTCAGGTAAACCATCAGCAATAATTGGTATTCAGCATAATGTTTTACTTTTACAACTTATGAACACCCAAAATGATTCCTGAAAGCTTGATAAGAAGTAACCCTTCCTGGAAAGTTGTTTATTTTTCGTTACTATTTGCTTTTCTTATTAATCTAATTCCTAAAGGAGGAGCTTTTCCCTTCCCTGATTTTTTAGCAATTGTGATAGTTTTTTGGAGTGCTTACATGCCAGCAAGATTTAGTTTACTGAATGGCTGGTTGCTAGGTATAGTTATGGATATTCATACTGGCGCACTGCTCGGAGAACATGCTTTAATTTACTCTTTTTTGAGTTATGCTGGAATGCTAATTTCGAGGCGTATTTCTTGGACGTCAATGTCTGCACAATTTCTACAACTTTTGCCACTCTTTCTTAGCGCGTTCATCATGCATAGTTTAGTCAGGTACGCTGCCAATGATGGAACTGCACCTTGGTGGTTTATTTTTAAATCTCCATTGGAAGCCATTTCTTCAGTTTTTATTAGTTTTGCTATCTTAAAGGTACTCAACCGGCGTACAGGACCTTCTATTCAAACTAGATCATCAAAGAGAGGTTTGAAAATATGATTTTTTCTAGAGAAAATCATAAAATATTTAGGTTCAGAGCCAGTGTCCTCGCAGTACTCGTAACCTTTATTCTGTTAGGTTTGCTTAGCAGATTAGCTTGGCTTCAAATTTATGAGCATGAAAAGCATTCTGCTCGGGCCGAAGACAACAGGGTTATTCTACTTCCTCAGCAGGCACCTAGAGGAAGAATTCTTGATCGAAATGGAGATATACTCGCTCGCAATGATGGTGGTTTTTATCTGGAACTTCAACCATCAAAATTAGCCAGTGTTCGGCAAACTATTAACAAATTAAGTGAAATTGTTGAAATATCGAAAATCGATATTGCTAGATTCCACCGTTTGAGACGAGAAATACGATCATATGACGGATTACCTCTTAAAGGAGCTTTAACAGACGAGGAAGTAGCAAAACTTGTAACAAGAATACAAAATCTTCCAGGAGTGAAGGTTAGGCCTAGGCTAATTAGGAGTTATCCATATGGGGAAAGCTCTTCCCACCTAGTTGGACACATCGGAAGAATTTCTAGGGCTGATCTAGAAGAGCAGCTTCGAAACCGAAGTCAAGAGGCTTATAGAGGTTTTACGCACATTGGGAAACTTGGCGTAGAGCAGAGTTACGAAGGATTATTAAGGGGAAAGATTGGATATCAGCACATTGAGGTGACTGCAAGCGGAAGAATGATTAGAGAATTGAACAACAGTAAAGCAATTCCAGGTAAAAATGTGCAGTTAACCATTGATGCAAAACTCCACCGACTAATCGAAGCAGCATTTGAGAATAGACGAGGTGGTGTGGTAGCATTAAATCCAAAATCTGGGGAAGTCTTAGCTTTTGTTTCAATGCCTAATTTTAATCCAAATCTTTTTATTGACGGGGTTGATGGAAGAATTTGGAACAATCTAAATAATTCTCCAAATAAGCCATTATTAAATCGACCATTAAAGGGAGCATACCCTCCAGGATCTACATATAAACCGTTCATGGCACTAGCTGCTCTGACCTCAAAATCCAGAGTTCCAGAGGACCAAATAGTTGACCCAGGTTATTTTATTTTGGGCAGTCATAAATTTCGAGATAGTACTCCGGGAGGGCACGGACAAGTGGATCTTCATAAGTCGATAGTGGTCTCAAGCGACACATACTATTACAAATTAGCAATGAGTATGGGAGTTGACCTGATTCATAAGCATATTTCGCCATTTGGTTTTGGAAAAAAAACCGGCATTGACCTCGAAGGAGAAGTAGCGGGAATTCTACCTTCCTCAAAATGGAAATTAGAGAAGCTTGGAAAGCCATGGCTTCAAGGAGAAACGCCTTCTATTGGAATAGGACAAGGCTACAACACGTTTACAATTCTGCAAATGGCAAAGGCGGCATCGATAATAGCAAACAGGGGAATTATAATGCGGCCAAGGCTTTTTAGAGGTTCTCAAGACCAAACTTCTGGCAAATATTCACTTGCAAAACCGGTGACTGAGGGTAAATTAGACATTGAAAAAAAGTTTTTTGATCTCGTTATAGATGCCATGGTGGAAGTGAACCGAACTGGGACTGGAGCCAGAGTCTTAGGTAGAACAAAATACAACGTTGCTGGAAAAACTGGAACTGCACAAGTTTTTACCGTTGCGCAAGACGAAGAATATGATGCAGATAAGGTGCCTGAACGACTTAAAGATCACTCCTTATACATAGGCTTTGCGCCGGCCAAAAAACCGGAAGTAGCGCTTGCTGTGATTGTTGAAAACGGAGGATTTGGTGTTTCATCGGCAGCCCCGATCGCTAAACTGGTTTTCGATTATGTGATTAAAAACAGGAGGTAATTTAAAAAAGTATGCTTTTTACAAAAACAGAAAGAATACTCCCTTCAGGCATATACAAAATATTCGCTTACTTGGACAGGCCATTGACAATCATGATTCTAATGGTTGCTATGATTAGTTGTTTTGCTGTTTACAGCGCAAGTCACGACGAGATATCTCGTTTTTATTCCCATCTAAGAAATATTTTCATAGCTCTGATTTTAATTGTTATCCTCAGTCACCTGCCATCTGTGATGTTAGAAAAGTTTGCTATTCCAGTATATGTAGCATCTATTTTTTTTGCTCATAGCTACTGAACTCTTTGGGGAAACAGTGAACGGCGCAACTCGATGGATAAATTTAGGGTTGATAAAAATGCAGCCCTCGGAAATCTTAAAAATTGCCTTGCCGCTGTTGATGGCTTGGTTTATTCAAAAATCTGAGGGATTAAACTCTAAAAGGGATTGGTTCTTCGTTTTGATACTTTTCCTTTTACCCGTAGTTCTCGTTTTAAAACAGCCTGACCTAGGGACTTCCATTTTAATTTTAATTTCGGGTTTAATTCTTCTATTTTTTGCAGGTATGCCATGGAAATTAGTTATATTTGGTTTTTTATGCTTTTTACTGTTTGTTACCCTTTTAATAGCTTTTGGTGATTTAGCTTGTGCGGAAAATGTAGACTGGCCCGGATTACGGAACTATCAAAAACTTCGTATATGTACTCTTTTGGACCCAATGAGAGATCCACTCGGTTCTGGATTTCATACTTTACAATCAATTACGGCAGTTGGCTCAGGAGGTTTTTTTGGTAAAGGATGGCTTCAGGGAACTCAGACTCAATTAGCATTTATTCCTGAGAAATCTACAGATTTCGTTTTCTCTGGGTTTGCTGAAGAGTTTGGTTTTTTTGGGGCCTTGATCTTAATATTACTTTATGGTGGGATAACTTTAAGAGGTCTTTGGATTTCAATCGGAGCACCGACTGATTTCGCTAGACTCTTGGGTGGTACACTTTCCCTAATGACATTTACTTATGCATGTGTAAATATTGGGATGGTATCAGGTCTCCTACCAGTTGTTGGAGTTCCTCTTCCTTGGATGTCTTACGGGGGTACAGCTCTAATTACACTCGGTGTAGGACTGGGACTTATAATGAGTATCGCGAAAGATCGCTCTACCACTACTCAGGGATTCTCTTTCCAGCGTTAAATGAACAACTCTCCAGAATCCATAGCAAAACTAATTTTAGAGGGCTTTGAAAGACATTATTCTGTTTTTCGTGCAAACTCACGGAAAGCTAAGGAAAAATTTGAAAATGGTGATTATGCTGCCATTAGGGAATTGCTGAGCGAAAGAATCAGCTATTATGATCAGAGAGTGAGAGAAACTTCCGAATCTCTAGAAAAAAAATTTGGGCAGAAAATAAAAAAGGATGTTATCTGGCCTGACGTGAAAAAAGCTTTCATTATGCTACTCACCGACCATAAACAACCTGAATTGGCTGAATCATTTTTTAATTCAATTACCACGCAACTATTAGATCGAATTTATTTTAAAAATAGTTATCTTTTTGTCAGGCCAGCAATTAGCACTGAATATTTAGATTCAAAATCTTCTTCCTACAATGTGTACTATCCTCTAAAGCAGGGAATCAAAAATGCCTTAGGAAAAATAATTTTGGATATCGGTTTATCAAGTGCTTGGGAAGACATAAAAAGAGATACTCACGCGCTTTTGAGAAAATCCTTAAAGAATTTAAAAAGACCTTTTCGACCCACGAAAGATTTACAAATTCATATCTTAAAATCACTATTCTTCAGAAATAAGGGGGCGTACTTAATCGGAAGACTTGTAATGGATGGTGATCCTATGGGATTTGCTGTTCCAATCTTAAGATCAAAAAATGGTTTTCTGTTTTTGGATACAATTATTTTCGAAAATGAAAACCTCACTTTATTATTCTCTTTTTCTCGAGCTTACTTCATGGTGGACATGGAAGTACCGGCAGCCTATGTAAGTTTTCTAAAGTCTTTAATGCCATCTAAACCTACAAGTGAAATTTACACAATGCTTGGACTACAGAAACAAGGTAAAACTCTTTTTTACAGAGATTTGTTACAACATCTCAACAACTCCACGGATAAATTCACAATTGCAGATGGTATTAAAGGATTGGTGATGCTTGTTTTTACTTTACCTTCATTCCCATATGTTTTCAAAATTATTAAGGATCTCAGAGATAAAGAGGTCACAAGAGAACACATTACAAATAGGTATCAATTGGTCAAGCATCATGACAGAGTTGGTAGAATGGCTGATACATGGGAGTATTCAAACGTAGATTTTCCACTTGAGCGTTTCGAGCAAGAACTTTTAGAAGGTCTAAGGAAATATGCACCAAGTATGCTTGAGCAAGTAGAGGATAGGATAATTATTAAGCATGTATACATTGAGCGTAGAATGACACCTTTAAACATTTTTCTTGAAAATGCGTCTGATGGGAGTCTCAACACTGCAATGAAAGAGTATGGAAATGCACTTAAAGAATTAATTTCGGCAAACATCTTCCCTGGTGACTTGCTCTACAAGAATTTTGGGTTGACAAAAAATGGACGAGTAGTTTTTTACGATTATGATGAAATTCAATACATAACTGAGTGTAATTTCCGAAAAGTTCCAACAGCAATTAACCCCGAGGATGAACTTAGCGATGAACCATGGTATGCAATTGGAAAAAATGATGTTTTTCCAGAAGAATTTGAAACTTTCTTACTATCAAAAAATAAACTCAAAAACGCTTTCTTAAAACATCACTCTAATCTTTTGGATCCGAATTATTGGTTGGTTCAACAAGATAAAATACAAAAAGGTGATTTTGTAGATATTTTTCCATACTCCAATGAGGAAAGATTTTTTCCAGATAAAAAGGTAGAACAATAGATATTGAAGTTAAGTAAAAATCAAGTGACGTCCTTTAGCAATAATATATTCTCTGTCGATACAGGGTATACGCGTGAAAAATTCGCTGCGGTGCATCTTGTTATAGAGAACGATAAGGTTTTAATTATTGACACGGGAACCGTTTTCTCTGTGAAAAATATCCAAAATGCCCTTGAACGTCTGGGCTTAAGTTTTCTACGCGTTGAGTGGATAATACTGACCCATATCCATCTTGATCATGCTGGTGGCGCAGGTCAATTAATGAAAAATTGTCCAAATGCAACCTTAGGAGTTCATAAGAAGGGGAAAAGGCATTTAGTTGATCCTACAAGATTATGGACATCTGTGTTATCAGTTTACGGCGAAGCTAAAGCAAAAAAATTATATGGTGAGTTGATAGCGATTGAAGAAAGCAGAATTGAAGTATTAAATGAGGGTGTGGAGATAAATTTTCATGGTAGAGTTTTCGAAATATGGGACACTCCAGGACACGCAAAACACCACATACTGATCCGTGATACAAAAACAAAAGCTATGTTTTCTGGTGATACCTTCGGAGTATCTTACCGGGAATTCGATACAGAGCAAGGCTGTTTTTGTTTTATTTCTTCCACTCCAACCCAATTTGAACCCTTTGATCTTAGCAAGTCAATTCGACGAATTTTGGCAGCCAGCCCTCCGGAAATTTATCTTACTCATTACTCTAAAGTGGGGCATATACAAAAAATAGGTCAAGAGCTACTCTTACAAGTCGATGAATATGTACAGATAGCGAATGAGTCAAAAGAATATGGTGCTCAAACTCTGAAAGTCATTCAAGAAAAGATGCTAGCATTATTGATGAATAAAGCAATAGATCATGGCTACACTGGCTCTAAAAAAGAATTACAGAACTTATTTGGTTGGATGTAACTCTTAATTCTGCCGGTCTTGCAAACTGGTTAAACGCTAGCTCCTAAAAACTTACAGAGATGAAATAAATTGACTAAAAAAAATACTAGAGAACAGCTGGAAAAATTGATAGAAAATAGGATTCTCATCCTTGATGGGGGGATGGGTACCATGATTCAACAGGAACACTTAACAGCTGAAGACTACGGTGGGCTAGAAAACAAATCTATTTCTTTAGCTAAATCAGTCCAAAGAAAAATTGAAACTTCCTTAAAAAAAGGATCCGAATTAAAAGGAAATAATGAATTACTCTCTTTGACAAAACCTGATTTAATAGAACGAATTCATTTTGATTACTTGAATGCCGGAGCGGATATAATTGAAACCAATACTTTTGGAGCAAGTTCAATAGCTCAGGCCGACTATAATCTTGAGACCCTTGTAAAAGATTTAAACGTAGCTTCAGCTCAGATTGCGACAAAAGCTTGCAAGAGTTTTCGAGAAAAAGGTTTAAAAAAGTTCGTGGCTGGGGCTATCGGACCAACTCCAAAAACTGCCTCAATCTCGCCTGAAGTGAACGATCCTGGGGCAAGAAATATTTGCTTTGACGAACTAGTCCTATCATACGAAGAACAGGCTCTAGCCTTATTGGAAGGAGGGATTGATTTATTTCTAATCGAAACTGTTTTTGACACCCTAAACGCTAAGGCAGCGATTTTTGCTGTTGAGAAAGTTCTCTCTGAGAGCGACGAGGCCTTGCCTCTAATGATATCCGGAACTGTTACTGATGCCTCCGGGAGAATACTGTCAGGTCAAACAGTGGAAGCTTTCTGGAATAGTGTCAGGCATGCTAAACCCATAACTATTGGACTAAATTGTGCATTAGGGGCCGCACTAATGAGGCCTTATGTTGAGGAATTAAGCAATCTGTGTGAAACAGCTATCTGTGTATATCCCAACGCTGGATTGCCAAATCCAATGGCCCCAACGGGATTTGACGAGACTCCTGATATAACCTCAAAATTACTTTCGGAGTTCGCTGAGTCTGGTTGGGTAAACATTGTGGGGGGCTGTTGCGGAACTACACCGGATCATATCAGAGAAATAGTGAAAAAAATTCAATTCTTCAGACCACGGAAAATTCCCAAAATTGACAAACAACTAAGATTATCGGGACTTGAACCTGTAAATATTAGTGACGATAGTTTATTTGTTAATGTAGGAGAGCGAACCAACGTAACGGGATCAAAAAAATTCTCCGACCTAATTTTAGCGGGAAAATTTGACGAGGCTACTGAAGTAGCCCGGCAGCAGGTTGAGAATGGCGCTCAAATTATTGATGTGAATATGGACGAGGCCATGCTAGATTCCGAGGCTGCAATGGTTAAATTTTTAAATTTAATTGCCTCCGAACCTGACATTTCGAGAGTACCAGTGATGATAGATTCGTCGAAATGGTCCGTCATTGAGGCAGGATTAAAATGCGTGCAAGGTAAGTCAATAGTAAATTCTATTTCGCTGAAAGAAGGAGAGTCTGAGTTCTTAAAACAAGCTAATCTTTGTAAAAAATATGGGGCTGCTGTCATTGTTATGGCATTTGATGAAAAAGGCCAAGCTGATACTCTTGAAAAACGTAAAGCTATTTGTGCAAGAGCATATAAGCTACTCGTAGAAATTGCGAACTTTAACCCAGAGGACATAATTTTCGACCCTAATATCTTTGCGATTGGTACTGGAATTGAGGAACATAACCGCTATGCAATTGAATTCATAGAATGCATTAAATGGATAAAAAGAAATTTACCCATGGCAAAAATATCTGGAGGAGTTTCTAACGTTAGTTTTTCCTTCAGGGGAAATAATCAAGCGAGAGAGGCTATTCATAGCGTGTTTTTATTTCATGCAATTAAAGCTGGAATGACAATGGGGATTGTAAATGCTGGCCAATTAGCTATTTATGAAAAACTGCAGCCAAAATTAAAAGAGTATGTTGAAGATCTTGTTTTTTGTAAATCGGAAGACGCAACTGAAAAATTAATAGAGCTGTCGAGTACTCTCAAGGGAGGGAACACGGACAAGAAACAAAAAGTGGCTTGGAGAAAATACAAATTAGAAAAAAGAATTGAGTATGCGCTAATTAACGGAATTACCGAATTTATTGTTCAAGACACAGAAAAAGTTCGAAAAAAAATTGAAGGGATTGGAGGAAAGCCGATTGAGGTTATTGAGGGGCCTCTAATGGGAGGAATGAACGTTGTTGGTGATCTATTCGGTGAGGGTAAGATGTTTCTGCCTCAGGTTGTAAAATCGGCGAGAGTTATGAAAACTGCTGTTGCTCATCTGGTGCCCTTCATTGAAAAAGAGCAAGAAATTAGCGGAACAAGTAAAGCTAAAGGTAAAATGATTCTCGCTACTGTTAAGGGGGACGTTCACGATATAGGTAAGAATATTGTTGCAGTTGTTTTACAATGTAATAATTTTGAGATAATAAACCTGGGTGTAATGGTTCCATCAGCTAAAATAATTGAACAGGCTAAAGAGCACGAGGCTGATATGATCGGGTTGTCAGGACTTATAACCCCCTCTCTTGAGGAAATGGCCCTCGTCGCTAGAGAAATGGAACGCGATGATTGGTGTCGGGAGAGAAAGATACCTTTACTTATTGGAGGGGCTACAACATCGAAAGCTCATACTGCAGTTAAGATAGCTCCCTATTATTCAGGCCCAATTATTTGGGTTCCTGACGCTTCCCGATCCGTGCCAGTGGCTCAGGTCTTAACATCAAATGCCTCTGAAAAAAAAGAATATCTAAATCGGGTTAAAACAGATTATGAAAAGATAGAAAAAAAATATGCTAATAAAAACAAAGTCCAGATCGTCTCGATTGAAGAAGCTAGGGAAAACTCTTTTAAATCAGATTTCACTTTAACTACACCAACACCAAAAATTTTAGGAAAACGATTACTAAAGGATTTTCCTTTAGCCAAGTTAATAGAAACAATTGATTGGTCTCCTTTTTTCAGATCTTGGGATTTAGCTGGAACATTTCCTGATATTTTGGACGACAAAATTGTTGGAAACCAAGCAAGATCTTTGTTTAAAGATGGTAAAGAGTTAATGGATAAAATTGTAAATAGAAAACTATTAACAGCTAATGGATTATTTGGGCTTTACCCTGCTAGAAAAACTGATTTTGAAGATATAACGTTTTTTCGCGATGAAAATCTTAATACTGAGCTATTCACTTGGTGTGGACTGCGTCAACAAAGTAAAAAGTTGAGGAATGAAAAAAATAAATGTCTGGCCGATTTTGTTTCTCCCATATCATTGAGCAGAAAGGACTATCTGGGCATCTTTTTTGTTACGATTGACGGAGCTAAAACGCTATCAGAACAATTTGAGAAAGACGGTGATGATTACTCAGCGATAATGGTGAAAGCATTAGCTGACCGATTTGTTGAATCATTTGCCGAATATTTGCATCTTCTAATCCGCAAAGAGTTTTGGGGTTACTCGTTCTCTGAAAATTTAACTACAGATCAATTGATTAATGAAGACTACCAGGGAATTCGACCAGCTCCTGGTTATCCAGCTTGTCCGGATCACAGCATAAAGAAGAAGCTAGCAAATATTTTTTCAGTAGAAGATATAGGAATAACGCTAACTGAAAATTTAGCAATGAATCCCGCGTCCAGTATATGCGGTTTTTACTTTTGGCATCCTGAAGCTTCATATTTTAATGTGGGCGAAATTGGTACTGACCAATTTACAAACTATAAAGAGCGGCAAAACCTCAGTTTAGAATCAGCAAGATCTAATTTGTTATCTGTACATAAGTCATAGTAAACTATAGTTCTTCCACCCAATAAACGAATTCTGTTGCTTTGTTTGCGTCCTCTAGCATGCGTATAAATGGAAATAGCCTAGCCGATAAATTTACAGAATCCTTTTCAAACTCTACTTCCTGATCTGTAGCTTTTATCTTTTTATTGTGTATAGTTTTTAGTGTAGCAGATATGTCTTCTTTTGCTATAACCCCGCTGGAGATATCTTCCCTGCCAATGGCGCGTATCATTTCTAGCCCAATTCTTCTCGTCGTAAAAAAAGTTGCAGATGCAGGACATTTAAAATAAACCATAAAAGGCAAAAGATGTTTAGACACGGCTATTATTGCATTTTTCTCATTTGTTTCCTATGCATAAATTCTTGCTCTCCGACTTTCAATTGGCGTGAGGTATATGGGTTGCAGGATGAGTGGCGCGCCTTATTACCAGGCAAACCATTTAAGGAAAAGAGAGTTCTAACTCTGCAAATAGATAACGAGAGTCATCGAGTTGAAATATCAAGGCACACTTGTGAAATAAACCAAACGATTTTTTTGGTCGAATCTGCAAAACTAATCAATCCTCAAAGTAACTTATCCCCTAAAAAGCTAAAAGACTTTCTTGAAGAAAGACTTTTAGTAAAATTTAAAGGTGTTCAAGTGAAAAACAAAAAAAATGCTCAGCTATACCGCGGAGCTTTTAATAGTTTTAATAAAGCACAGCCAAAAGAAATGATTTTAGCGTTTAAATATAAGATAAAAACTGAATATGTATTGTCGGCTATAGTTCTGGCAGATTCTTTATCTTTTGATGAGGAAAAATCTTTTTTCTTTCTCAACTCCTTGGAATGAAACGTTTTCAGTCACCTTTATTTTTCTTTATTATCACCTCTAGTTCTTCAATTTTTGCTAAAGCCTTTTCTAGAGCTTTTTCCTGCTTTTCAAAATCTTTTTTTGAAACCAGTTCAAATTTATCAATCAACTCAATAAAAATCATTTTTACTTGCTCTTTCAATCCCTCTGGAATCCGATTAGCAATGATCTCCTCAAATTTTTCTTTGAATATTGGCATGTCAACCTCCCTATTTATCGATAATTCTACACGGTTACTGAAAGCTTAGTTTGCGCACTAAATAAGAGCATCCGCTTCATTGCAGTGCAAAAAATGCTCTATTAAGAATTTTTAAAAATATCGGCTTTTTTCAAATTTTGTAATTAACTGTTTTTAAAAAGAAAATTTATTATTAAATATTTTTCATATTGGCATAAAAACAGCCTCTACTACATAGTCTAAATATTAAGGTTTGGAGAAATTTTTATGAAAACATTTAAAGTTTGTGTATTGGCTGCCGCAATGGGTTTTCCTCTCGCACTAATTTCAACAAAAGCAATGTCTCAGGAATCCGCCTGGGAAGCTTCTGCAAACGTAGCTCTATACTCTGAGTACCGATTTCGCGGAGTAAAGCAAACTGAGGACGCGCCTGCTATTCAAGGTGGTTTTGACCTGGCTCACTCAGGTGGATTTTATCTAGGAAATTGGAATTCCAACGTAGAATACGCTGGAACATCAATGGAAATGGATTTTTACGGTGGGTATGCATTTGAAGTTGGTGATTTAAGCGTTGATATAGGTGACCTATATTATTACTACCCGGATAAGGTTGGAGACGACGTTAATTCCAATGAAATCTATGCAATCCTGGGTTATGGTCCAGTAAGCCTTGGAGTACACTACTTTACGACTGATTGGTATGGAGCTGATGGAACAGACGGTACCACTTATACACAAATAAACTTTGAATATCCACTTTCAGACACGGTGACTTTCTCCGCACATGCTGGCACTCATTCTGTTGAAGGCGATTCTTCTTCTGATTATGAAGATTATAGTGTTAGCATAGCCTGGGATATCGGTAATGGCTACGGCATGGGCGTAGATTTTATCGATAACAGCGGAGACGCTGCAAGCTCAGATGGATACGAGTCCGCAGTAGTGGTTAATTTTTCGAAGTCCATGTAAAACATCTGCTGCCGTGTTTGTCCGTGGCTTCTTCACTGGACTTTTCACAGTTAGCATTTGCGACCAAAGGATACTTATGAAGTTAATTACCGCAATAATCAAACCTTTTAAACTTGATGAAGTGAGAGAGGCTCTTTCCGAAATAGGGGTACAGGGAATTACTGTTACCGAAGTAAAAGGGTTCGGAAGACAAAAAGGCCACACTGAACTTTACAGAGGGGCTGAATACGTTGTGGATTTTCTTCCTAAGGTAAAATTGGAATTGGCTATTGACGATGACCTTTCCGAAAGGGCAGTAGAGGCAATTGAATCTGCTGCTAAAACAGGAAAAATTGGTGATGGGAAAATATTCATTGGCAAATTGGATGAAGTTGTACGGATACGCACGGGTGAAACAGGTAAGGAGGCTCTTTGAGGTTTTCATACCAGCTTGAATATCAAACTATAGAAAGGTTAAATCTATGAACTTTTTAAAACGCTTTCACGGAATGGTTCCGTTGAAAATTTTACTTTTACTTGCCGCCTTTGGGGTTGATCCAGCTCTAGCGCAAGACGTTGAGATGGAGGTTGAAGCTGCTCCCGTCGGTCCCGAGGTTTTCAAGGGGGACGTAGCTTGGATGATGACCGCAACCTTATTAGTAACTTTCATGGCTGTTCCTGGACTTGCCTTATTCTACGGGGGTTTAGTAAGAGTCAAAAATATGCTTAGTATGCTGATGCAAGTAACCGGCGTATTTTCGTTAATAGTTGTCTTATGGGCTATTTATGGGTATTCACTTGCTTTGACAGAAGGGACTCCTGTCATCGGAGGGCTGTCTCAGCTGTTCCTTGGTGGTACTGACATAGATTCAACTGCAGGTACTTTTTCCGACGGAATAGCAATCCCTGAAACTCTATTTATTGCTTTTCAAGCTACCTTTGCTGGGTTAACTTGCGCTTTAATAGTAGGGTCTATGGCTGAAAGGGCTAAATTTTCGGGGGTTCTGATCTTTGCGGTCATCTGGTTTACCTTCTCTTATGCTCCAATATGCCATATGGTGTGGGGTCCCGGGGGCTACTTGCTCGACAAAGGCGCCCTAGATTTTGCAGGCGGAACTGTGGTTCACATTAATTCGGGAGTTGCAGGGCTAGTTGCTGCTTATGTGTTGGGTAAAAGACTTGGTTATGGTAAAGAGCCGATGCCTCCACATTCATTAACAATGACCATGATTGGTGCAGCTATTCTTTGGATAGGCTGGTTTGGATTTAATGCTGGATCAAATCTAGAGGCCACCTCTGGCGCTACTCTTCCATTCGCTAACACTTTGTTTGCTACTTGTGCTGCTATTCTAGCTTGGACTCTCGGAGAGTCGATTGCGAAAGGAAAACCATCTATGTTGGGGGCAGCCTCTGGTATGATTGCCGGACTAGTAGCAATTACGCCTGCATGTGGTTCAGTAGGAATAATGGGAGCGCTTGTCATTGGAGGCGCAGCCGGATTTGTTTGTTTGTGGGCCTGCACTGGTTTGAAAGCCATGTTGGGTGCCGATGAATCGCTAGACGTATTCGGAATCCACGGTGTGGGAGGTATTTTGGGAGCAATTCTTACCGGAGTATTTACAGCACCCTCTTTGGGTGGAACTGGTGGTGATGACTTCGCAATCGGCTCGCAAGTAGTAATTCAGTTGGAAGCAGTGATCATCACAATAATTGTATCTGCGGTAGTTGCATTCATCGCTCTGAAGGTAGCCGACTTGCTGGTTGGTATCAGAGTTCCAGAAGAAGAAGAGCGCGAAGGTTTGGATACAAGCACACACGGCGAGAAAGCTTACTATATGAATTAAACTGGTTTCTCCAGGTGGGTCGTAGCAATATTACTGCTTCACTCACACCTTTACCCCCAGCCACTTATTGCTGGGGGTTTTTTTTTGTGATTTACGAACTTGGCTTCGATTTCATAGATATAGGAAATGTAATACAATCTCCCAATGGGACCTCAACTTAAAGCCTCTTTGTGTGGCGAACTTCTAACACTCGAAAAGAATATTATTCAAAATACTGCTTCTGTAGAGCATTGGTTTAGAGAAATGTTTAAGATTCACCCAGCACCAGTTTATTCCTCAGTGGATCTTAGAAATTCTTGTTTCAAAATTGCTCCGGTGGACACTAATTTATTTCCTGCTGGATTTAATAATATTGGGGAAAATGACATGCGATGTGTCGTTCAGGCCTTTATGTCGACGATCGAAAAAAAATGTTGCCATGTAAAAAAGGTTTTATTGATCCCAGAAAATCACACACGGAATACTCATTATTTTGATCACTTAGGCCACTTGGCTACATATTTATCAAACTCTGGATTAGAGGTAAAGATCGGCTCTTTTAATAAAGAATTATACGACCTCGAGACAATTTACTATAAATCCTCCAATAACATTCCTTCGTCCTTTAAAATTTTTCCGATTAATACGGTGCGAGGAAGGCTAATAGTAGACGGCATTATTCCTGAACTAATCTTAATTAATAACGATTTTTCGTCAGGTGTGCCAAACATATTAAGGCATGTCGAGGATCAAATTATTCTTCCCAGTTTAGATGCATCCTGGAGTTTTAGGCGGAAATCAGAACATTTTAAGCAATATAAAAAGACAACTAAAGAGTTTTCTAGCATGTTCCAATTTGATAGTTGGTTGACAACACCCATTACGGAAAGCTGTTCAGATATTAATTTCCAAACGAAGGAAGGGGAAACTTGTTTAACAGATAAAATCTCAGATTTAATGAAAAAGATTTCAAAAAAGTATAATGAACATGAGATTAAAAAAAAACCCTTTGTGGTCATCAAAGCAGATTCTGGCACTTACGGGATGGGCGTTATGACCATAAGGGATGCAAATGAAGTCTTGAAAATGAACAGGAAACAAAGGAACAAGATGTCTAAAACTAAAGAGGGTATGCTTACGAAAAATGTTCTCATTCAAGAAGGTGTTTACTCATTTGAAACAGTGGTGAATTCTAATCTAAGTTCTGTAGCTGAACCAGTCGTCTATATGGTTGATAAGTATGTTGTTGGTGGATTTTACAGGATTCACTCAAATCGCGATTTAGATGAAAATCTAAATGCCCCGGGAATGCAGTTTGTACCCTTAGCTTTCGAGGATAGTTGCCAATCCCCGGCTATATCTAATGATCCGGAATCTACTACGAATCGTTTATATTTTTATAGTGTAATTGCTAGACTTGCTGCACTGTCAGCTGCTAGAGAGTTTACCTGTTGATTCATTAAAAATGAACCTTCTTTTTGTCGCTGACGATGTAAATAAATTAAATGAATATAAAGACTCCACAATATATCTAATACAGCAAGCATGGCATCTGAACTTAAATACTTGGTTAACTACATTCCAAGATTTGAGTTTGAATAAAAGTAAAAACCTAATTAATTGTATCGCTCTGGCAAAGTTAATTAAACACGGAAAATCACAATCTTGGTTTGATAGAGAAGAATCAAAAACTTTACAAGTAACCAGTTTCGACTATATTTTTATTAGAACCGATCCGCCCATAAATTATGAATATTTAGCCTCGTCGTACGTATTAGACTTTGCTGAGGAAATTGGAATACCGGTAGTTAATTCCCCAAAAGTATTGCGAAACTTCAATGAAAAATTGTTAGCTTTAAAATTTCCAAACCATACACCGGATACCATTGTAACTTGTGATAAAGAAGTTATTTTAAATTTTTTAGGACGCTTCGAGAGGGTGGTCTTAAAACCCTTGAATTTGATGGGAGGCAAAGATATTTTCACTGTTTCAAACTCTGACCCTAACACCGCAAACATAGTTGCAAACCTTACCAAAGACGGGAGACAAAAAATAATAGTTCAAGAATTTTTACCCGAAATAAAGAAAGGGGATAAGCGAATTATACTAATCAATGGTACTGTTATTGAGTATTGCTTAAATAGAGTTCCTGCTAAAAATTCCTTCTTGGGAAATTTAGCTAGCGGAGGAAAAGGTAATATAAAGAAATTAACAGCAGAAGAAAAATTGATTGCTCAGGAAATAGCGATTAAGCTTAAAAATTACGGTATCTTCTTGGCAGGGATAGATATGATTGGAAAGTTTTTAACTGAAATTAATATTACAAGTCCTACGGGATTTAAAGAAATATCCTCTTTTGAAAATGTTGGAGAAGTCTTTTTTAACGAACTATTTAAATGCTATAAAAAATGATTATCTTACTTGTCTGCCACGATCCATTAAGCACCGCAATGAAAAATATAATTGAGTCATCATTTAAAACTGATCTCCGTGATATAAAAACAGTAAATGTTAAACCTGAGGAAACTATAGATAGCATAGTCTCCGCTATTAATTCTGAGTGGGAGGAGGCTGGAAAGCCAAAAACAGTTATTGCCCTTACTGATCTTCAAGGAGCTTCACCAAGCAACGGACTTCATGCTTGGCTGATGAAAGGATTAGTTGATTATATTGGCTTTGTGGGAGTAAATATACCTATGCTTATTAGTGCAGTAAATCATAGGTTTGACGAGACTAAAGAAGTATTTAAAAAGATTAGTGAAACATCTCAATATTGTTCCAATTCCATAATCACAAAAAATGTTAAGAAAAGAAATTAAACTTTCTAATAAGCTAGGTTTGCATTTAAGGGCAGCCTCTAAATTGTCTCAGCTTGCTACAGCTTTTTCTTCTGACATTCTAATTTCTACTGGAGCAAAAAAAAACATCAATGCAAAAAGTGTATTAGGAATTACGATGCTTGCAGCTGGTTACAAAACTAAAGTATCGGTGGAAGTACGGGGGCCAGATGAAGAATTAGCCCTGGATGCAATTATCAACTTGTTTGAAGATAAATTTGGAGAGAACGAATAGAAAATGTTTTCTTTACAAGGTAAAGGAATTGGCAACGATATAATTATCGGCAAAGCCCGTGTCCAATCAAACTATTCAAATTTTGATGTTCAGCTTAAAGTTATCTCAGAAAAATATATTCCTAGTGAGGAAATAAGGCTCGAGGAGGCAATTGCAGATTTAGATAACGATCTTAAAGAAATCATTGCTAATTACAACTTAAATCAAAAAGAAGATTTTAGAAATCTAATTGAGAGTCACAGACTAATATTAAATGACTCTCTTTTAGTTAAAGGTGCACTGCACCAAATAACCAAAAATAAATGTAATGCTGAATGGGCGCTTGTCCAACAATTAGAAATGTTGTCAGAACAATTTGATAAAATCAAGAACAATTATTTCAGAGAAAGGAAACATGATTTAGAACAATTAGTTTTACAACTTCTAAATAAACTTACTTCAATAGGAAACAATGATACTCAAAATAGTAATGTCAGTAAGCAAAGTGCCAACAAATTGGACCCTAAATATATCTTAATAGCAAAAGATATATTGGTGACAGATTTACCGAAATTAGAACAGCAGGGAATACTGGGTTTTGCCATAGAAAATGGAAGCCCTACTTCTCATATTGCAATACTAGCAAGGAGTCTCGAAATCCCATCGATTGTTGGAATACAATCAACAAAACAATTAATTCTACAGGGTGAGGAAATTATACTTGACGCAGAATGTGGGGTACTAATTACCGGAGCAGACAAAGAAGTACTAAGCAATTACGAGGCGAGGCAAAAGAATAAGTACATTAGAAAAGAGAAACTTCAATCACTAAAACATATTGAATGTGAAACTACTGATAAGGTCAAAATCAAATTAATGGCTAACATTGAGCAGCCCGAAGAGGCAAAAAAAGCGATAGATAATGGTGCTGTTGGGATAGGTCTTTTAAGAAGTGAATTTTTGTTTTTAAATAAAAATGCTATGCCCACTGAAGAAGAACATTACAATGCTTATCTCAATGTATTAAAAACAATGAACGGCAAACCAGTCACTATAAGAACACTGGACTATGGAGCGGATAAATTAATGCCTAGTGATACCTCAAAATCTATAAATATTGAATTTAACCCTGCTTTGGGTCAGAGAGCTATAAGGTTTTGTTTGGCAAATATCAAACTATTTTTGACTCAATTGAGGGCAATTTTAAGAGCGTCTTTTCACGGACAAACAAGTATTCTTCTGCCTCTTATCACTCATCACGAGGAAATAATTAAATGCAGAGAAATTATTCAAAGTGCAATGGTTGAGCTTTCATCACGCGGCCAAAAATTTGATAAAGATATTAAAATTGGTGCAATGATTGAAGTTCCGTCAGCTGCAATTTCAATTTCAGAGTTGATTCCTTATTTAGATTTTGCTTCCCTTGGAACAAATGATTTGATTCAATATACACTCGCTATTGACAGAACAAATAACAAGGTATCAAACCTTTACAATCCAAATCATCCAGCTATCATGAAACTAATTGAGCATGTGGTAAGCTCGTGTAAGTCAAAAAGTTGTCCTGTATCAATCTGCGGAGAACTAGCAGGTGACACTAATCAAACTGATTATCTTCTTAAAATTGGACTTCGTAACTTTTCAATGAACTACACTGAAATTTTAAAGGTGAAAGAGAAAATTTTAAAAAGTAAAGTTAATTCAAGTTTTAATCAGTAGATGCTAGTCCAAGAAAAGAAGGTAAAATTTAATTCAAAAATAACCTTGAAAAGCGGTGATAAGCTTGAATCATTTGAGTTAACCTACGAGACGCATGGAGTCTTGAATAAACAACACTCAAATGCGGTTTTAGTATGTCACGCCCTTAATGCTTCTCATCATATTGCTGGAAAAAGCGACAAAGACAACCAAATTGGTTGGTGGGACAACATGATTGGTAAAGGAAAACCAATTGACACTGAATTTTTTTTTGTTATCGGTGTGAATAACCTTGGCTCCTGTTTTGGATCAACCGGTCCTGCTTCCATAAATCCTAAAACTAATAAGCCCTACGGTAGTGACTTTCCTCTTCTCACAGTTGAAGATTGGGTAAATACTCAAGCGATGCTAGCAGATTTTTTAGAAATTGAAAAATTTTCAGCAATTATTGGTGGAAGTCTTGGTGGCATGCAAGTACTTCAATGGAGTATCTCATTTCCAAATCGGTTAAAAAATGCTGTTATCATAGCATCGACTGCTAGGCTCACTGCTCAAAATATTGCTTTCAATGAAATCGCAAGGAGAGCAATAATTACGGACCCCTTATTTCATGGTGGAAATTACTATTCAAAAGACACATATCCAAAAGTTGGATTATCAATCGCGAGAATGCTAGCGCACATTACGTACTTATCACAAGATGGCATGACTAGGAGATTTGGTAGAAACCTACAGTCCAAAGAAAATTACTCCTTTTCATATGAAATCGATTTTCAAATAGAGTCTTATTTGAGATATCAGGGAGAAAAATTTTCTCACAATTTTGATGCGAACTCTTATTTACTAATAACGAGAGTGCTAGATTATTTCGATCCAGCAGAAAACTTTGCGGGAGATTTGACCAAAGCCTTATCCTCGGTTGAGGCTAACTTTTTATTAGTATCTTTCACATCTGACTGGAGATTTCCGCCAAGCCATTCCAGAGAGCTGGTCTCCTCGTTACTGGCTAATGAGGTTTCTGTTTCCTATGCGGAAATTAGTTCGAATTATGGGCATGACTCTTTTTTACTAGTAGATAGAAACTATCATGAAATTATAAAAACATACTTTGGAGAAATATATAAAAAATTATTATGAAACTTTTAAGAGATGACTTAGAAATAATTGCGCAAATGATCAACCCCAGATCGAAAGTTTTAGATCTTGGTTGTGGCGATGGTGAGCTACTAAAGTGGTTAAAAGATGAAAAAGGATGTAAATGTTATGGAGTAGAAATTTCTTACAACAAAGTTCTTATGTGCCTCGAAAAAAAAGTTAATGTCATTCAAACGGACATTGAAGGGGGCCTGTCAATTTTTGATAAAAATAAGTTTGATGTAGTTGTATTGTCACAAGCTTTGCAGGCAACTACAAAAACCGAATTGGTTCTGAAGAAAATAAGTGGCTTGGGAAATAGAGTTATCGTGAGTATCCCTAATTTTGGTCATTGGAGCCACATAATTCAATTATTGGCAGGAAATATGCCCGTCAATCACAGACTACCCTATGAGTGGTTTGACACACCTAATCTTCATTTCGCTACAATTGACGATTTCGAAAAACTTCTTTCCAAATTAAATTTTGCCGACATCAAGCCAACATACTTAATGGAGTCAAAATCACAAAAAACGAAAATTATACATAAATTTACCAGATATAGATGTACAACCGCAATTTATGATTTTTGCATATCTTGAGTCTATGCCTTCCAAAATGCGTATGAAAAAAAGACAAAAATTGTCAATAATTCTAGTCTACCCAAAAGCATTGCTGCAGCTAAAATTAAAAGTTGGAAGTTGTTAAGTTGCCCATAGTTTGAGCTCGGACCTAATTCGAACAAAGCAGGTCCTAGATTGTTTAAACAGGCAAGAGTTGCGGATATTGAGGTTCCAGCTGACATTCCTGATGCTGTCAATAGCAAGAATGTTACCAGCATAGTCAACAAATAAAAAAACATAAAAGCTAAAACAGCTAGAACAACCCGATTCCCCACTACTGATTCTCCTATTTTTATTGGAATAATTGCGTGAGGATGAATTGTCCTGAATAGCTCTCTCCGAGCTTGTTTTAGCATTATTATTACTCTAATCATTTTCACACCGCCCCCTGTCGATCCTGAGCAAGTGGTAAAACACGCTAACAAAATCATCAGTGTAAAGGCAATAGTTGGCCATTGATTATAGTCCTCTGTGGCATATCCAGTAGTCGTAGCGATTGAAACAACATTAAAAATAGACATCCTTATTAGCTCGATATATGTGCCCGAAACATCATAAACAATTAATGCAGAGAAGACGATAAAAATCCCAAGAACAATGACGGATACAAAATAGAGATTTTCTAAACTTCTTAAGTAGATTGAGAAATTTCTATTTCTAATAGCGGCAAAGTGAAGTGTAAAATTCATACCAGAAATAATCATAAAAATTACTGCGGTTATTTCTATTAGTGGATTATTGAAAAAGTTGAAACTTTCATCGTGGGTTGATAACCCGCCTATACTGACGGTCGTGAAAGAATGGGCTATTGAATCGAAAGGAGTCATTCCAGCTATAAAATAAGCAAACGCACAAAGGAATGTCAAAGAGACATAAATAGCCCACAGAGCTTTTGCAGTTTCAGCTATTCTTGGGGTAAATTTTTTATCTTTCATGGGGCCAGAAACCTCAGCTCGAAAAACCTGCATTCCTCCAACTCCTAAAATCGGAAGAACTGCAATTGTTAAAACTAAAATGCCCATACCACCAAGCCACTGTAACGTAGCTCTCCATATAAGTATGGACTTTGGCATTACATCTAACCCACTAAAAATCGTAGCACCAGTTGTAGTCAAACCCGATACAGCTTCAAAGAATGCTTTTATAGGAGCATCATCCGTGTTAGTAAAATAAAAAGGAATGGCAGAGATAATGGATAAACTTAACCAAACAGATACAACGAGTAACAAACCGTCTTTTGGTTGTAATTCAATAGTATTTGGAACTGACTTAAGTGCCTTTTTACATAACGCAAAAACTAAAATGCCAAATGCAAAAAATAGCAACCCCAAAAGAGTAAACAAAATCCATATTTCCTCTCCAAAATATAGTGCAGTACCGACTGGAATTATAAAAAATAAAGAGAATATCGAAATTATTAATCCAAGAATTGAAAAAATTTCACTAAATTTTCGGAAAGTTCTCAAAGAATTTCTCTCTTAGAAAAAACTGGCTGAAACTGAGAAAAGTTTTTCTATTTTTGGAATTATTTGCCTATTCGATACAAATACAATCAAATGATCATTATTTATTACTTCTGTGTCGTGATGAGCCATGAGGACTTTTTTTTCTGACCCTTCATCCCGAACAATTGCCCCAAGGAAAGCTCCAAAAGGCAAATCAATTTCTTCAACCATTTTTCCAACCACTTTAGAGCTTTTTTCATCACCATGTACTATGATTTCAAGAGCCTCAGCCGCTCCGCGCCTCAAACTGTGAACAGCTTCAATATCCCCTCGCCTAATATATTTTAGTAGCTCACCTAGCGTAGTATGTGATGGAGTAACCGTAATATCAATGTTGCCTCCTTCTACCAATTCGGCATAAGCTTTTCTATTAATAAGTGCCATCACACGTCGTGCTCCAAGCCTCTTTGCCAACAATGCTGACATGATATTATTTTCGTCATCATTCGTAAGAGCAACAAACATATCTACTTCAGAAACATTTTCTTCAACAAGAAGAGCCTCGTCAGTTGCATCTCCATTGATAACTAAAACTTTCCCTCCTAGGGATTGAGATATCCTATCGCATCTAACTTTGTTATGGTCTATTATTTTGGGGGCCATTGTATCAGCTATAGCCATAGCAACTCTGGTACCTACATTTCCTCCACCAACAATCATCACACGCCGTACAGGATCCTCTATTTGCCTTAGTTCCCTGAGGACTTGGGAAACATTTTCAGTAGCAACTAAGACAAAAACTTCGTCCCCTACTTCGATGTGAGTAGTAGCGTCCGGAAATAAGGCTCTTCCCTTTCTGTAGACCGCTACTATTCTGCAGTCGACCGAGGGCAAATGAGATCGTAAATCACTTATTGGGTGACTAACTAAAAGGCCACCAGCATGGGCCAGCACCACTAGCATGGTAACTTTCCCATCCGCAAACTCTATAACTTGAAGAGCTTCGGGAACTTGAATTAACTTCTTGATTGTATTGGTGACGGAGGATTCAGGGCTAATTAATTTATTAACGGCAAAGCCGTCATTATCAAGTAAATCTGTGGCTCCCAGCCACTGGGTGGACCTGACTCGAGCTATTCTTTGAGGTACGTTAAATTTACTATGAGCAAGTTTGCAGGCAACTAAATTAACTTCATCATTAGCTGTTACAGCAACTAACATGTCTACCTCATCTATGCCGGCTTCTTCCAGACCAGCCAATGATGTCGCAGTTCCAATGACAGTGCGCAGGTCAAATCTCTCTTGCAGCTTTTCCAATGCTTCAATGTCTGTATCTACCACAGTAACATCACTTTTGTCGAAAACTAGCATTTCTGCTAAATTAGCACCAACTCGTCCCGCACCTAAAATTAAAATCTTCATTTATTGAGTCTTTTTAAAGATTCCTCTTTGTAACTCCATTCCCAGTTGTCTAATTTTTCTGTAAAGATGAGTCCTTTCCAATCCTGAGCGTTGCGCAAGACGAGTCATACTTCCTTGCAATTTTGCGAGTTGATAACTTAGGTAAATTCGTTCGAATGAGTCCCTTGCCTCACGTAAGGGAATATCAAGATCTATTTTAGCCAGACTATCTCTTGCTTCAATTAATGCATCAAGCTCCTTAGACAATTCTGTTGAAACTGATTTTTTATCGCTAGTAGCTGAGATTTTCGCTCGCTGACCAATCTCTTTGACAGCTTCATTTTTCCTTGAGTGATCAGACTGTATAAGCTCAGCATGCCTCATTTTGTTTTCTTGCTCTTTAGGTTCCCCGGAAGGAAAGTTTTTTAGAGTAGCCCCATTTATCGTTTTTAATAGCTTAGATAACGTAATCGGCTTCTCAAGATAATCGTAAGCTCCAATTCTAGTGGCCTCAACGGCAGTATCGATAGTTGCATGACCTGACATAACAATTACAGGTACTTTCGATTCTAAAGTCATCCATTCCTTTAATAGAGTTATTCCGTCAGTATCGGGCATCCAGATATCAAGGAGCACGAGATCTGGATTTAGTTTCTTCCGCACTTCCCTGGCCTCCGCACCGTTTGAAGCAAGTGTAATCGAGTGTCCCTCATCTTGAAGAACCTCGGTGAGCAGTTCCCTTACACCAATTTCATCATCAACTATTAGAATTTCAGCCATTTTTATCCCGGTTTTCTAATATTCTATCAAATTCAATTCTGGCAACAGCCCCAATTACTTTACCAAAGCTATCTTTTTTATTTCTTAAGGTTATTTCGGAGTCATTCTCCCCTACGATTTTTTTTACAATTGCGAGACCTAACCCAGTGCCTTTGAATTTTGTTGTAGTATAAGGTTCAAAGACGTATGGCAAAAGTTTTTCGTCTATTCCTGGACCAGTATCTTCGATAGTTAGCTCAATTTTACTTTTCTTTTTATCATCTAAGCTACTACATTTAATTGTTATCGTACCATTTTGTTTATTTTTGATCGCATCTTGAGCATTTTGAAGTAGATTGTGTAAAACTTGCAAAAATTGTTCCTTATCGATATTAACTGAAACCCTATCATGTTCAAGATTGTTAAAAAACTTTATTCTATTATCACTTAGATACATTTGGAGAAATTCTTTAACAAAATGCACGATCAATACATTAGATGGTTGGGCTCTAGGAAGTCTAGCGTACTGTTGAAATTCATCTATCATACTTTTTAAAGCTATTACCTGTTCAACAATCATTTTTGTTGACTTAGTTAAAATCAGTTCTTGATCTTTCTTGAGCTGGCCAGACAACTTTACTTGCAAACGCTCTGCGGACAAGATAATTGGCGTCAATGGGTTTTTTATTTCGTGGGCTAAACCTCTAGCCATATCCGCCCAAGCTTGAGTCTTTTGAGCTTGTAAAAGTGCGGTGATATTATCAAAAACGAGGATAATTCGGTTATCGTTATCTGGCTCAACATTAGGCAGAAAAAAAGCTGTCAAAACTAAACTCAAATTCTCACCATTTGGTTTTTGTACGTCCAAACGCCTCGGTTTTTCATAAAAATCCTCACTTATTTCTAATAAAAAAGATTTTTTACCACTAAACATACTTATTTTTTCAATGGATTTTTCAAGATTATGCACTAAATTACAACCTAAAATCTTCTGAGCACTAGAATTGAATTGCTCAAGATTCCAATCTTTGTCAAAAACCATTACTCCCGAAGTCAAATGGGCTAAAACCTGCTCAAAAAATCGACTAGAAATCTTAAGTTGTCGGGCACTTTCTAAAGCTTCAGTTTGCGCTACGTTAAGTTTTACCATCATTTGATTAAAAGACGCTACCAAGTCATTGAGCTCATGATTAAATTTATCAGTTTTCAAAGGCCGAAAATCTCCTAAAGCAACTCCCTTTGTAGCTTTCTCTAAAGAACGCAGCGGATTAACCATCCAGCTACTTAAAAGAACTGAGGCTATCAATGATCCTAACACCGCTAGTAATAATGTGAATATCAAAGTTACATTGTAAATTTGTCCAATACCTTCTTTACCCAGAAGTAACTGCTCGTAGTCATTAAAACCTTTATTCAGGGCTTCAAGATCTCTAACTAATAGCTCTGGGAGGGGTTCTATCCATTGAATAATTAGGTCCTCTTCTAAATTTCCGATAACTTTCGTTAATACGAGAGCCCGTACCTGCAAAGCGGAATCTTTACCTACGGGCGTTTCAATTTGTACAAGAGATCCAGCTGCTTCTAGCCTGTTTAAAAGAGCGCTCGAGGGGATATCCGGCGCTAAACTTTTCCCCAATCCTTGTACAACTAAGATTGAGCCAGCTTCATTGAAAACTGTTATTTCCGAAAAATTATTACTGGAGGCATATTGATTTACTATTGAGGATATATCGTTGTTAGGTTCCTCCTCAATCTTTAATGCTATTTGTTTTGTTTGTGATATTACGTCCGATTTAATAGCATCTAAGGTTGCACGACCCAATGCAAATCCCGAGTCTAAGGCAACGTCAACACTATTTGAAAACCAAGTATCTATAGTTTTTGCTAAAAATTGATTTGACACAGTGAAAACCATAAAGACTGGTAAAATTCCAATTATTGCAAACGCCACTGCAAGCCTCACCATCAATTTAGAGCCAAAAACTCTCTGTTTGTATCTTAACCAAGCTCGCCTAACAACTGCTAGGGTGACTAAAATCAGCATTATTACCAAACATATATTTGCAATAATTAAGTAGTTGTACTCTTTACCGAGCTGATTCGTATTTGCTGACGAGATTGATAGAAGGACAATTAGAAGAGCGGAAGCAACAGAAACTAAAATGAGAATACCTCGTAACGTTAAACTCATTTTTCTAATTCTTTAATATCAACATTAATCCAACCAGTGGAGAGATTCCACGCAGGCTCCTTTGCGGCCACTAGAGCCAAAGGTTTCGGTAGGGACTCTGTATCCAATCTAAGCTTTACCTTAACGACTTTATCCTCAACAAACAACTGTTTCGGAAGTGAAATCCAATCTTTTAGACTTAAACAAGCTGCTAAAGAATTGGTTAAACTCTCAAAAAACAAGAGTTTTTGATTTACAACAACAGTAAACCTCCTAGTTATACCATGATACGTCAACTTGGCTTTCCTTGTTTTTTGGTAGTGAACTCTCTTAAAAAAAAAATTTGTAGGTTCAATTATCTTAAATTCAGATATAAATTCTAACGCTACGCCTTTTTTTAGCGCATCCAACAAAGTGCTTTCAAGCGATACAGAAACGTCGCCTGACAGCCGGTAAGTTTGCTTTTCTAAAATCAGAAAAACCTTTTCAATTTTTATTTCCGAAATTTCTAATTGAGTATCATCGCAAGTAGCTATAGTGCAAAAGATAAAAAAAGGGATAAATAAGATCCACTTAATAATGACCATCCTCTTTTTTTATTTGAGCGTAAAAAAAACCATCCTTCCCCAAAAATAATTCCTCCTTTCTAGAGAGATTAGCACCGACCAGAAATTCGTAGGGAGAGGAGCTCTTTCCTACAGATGGGAGCAAAAGACCAGGAGCAGTCATACGCACGGCATTTTTATTTTTTTCTATGAAATTTAAAATCTGATTTTCTCCTTCATCTGAAAAAATGGAGCAAACACAGTAGACTAGGACACCTTTATTTTTTAATAAATACCAACATGATTCTAGAATCTTACTCTGCTGATTTTGTAAATTTGTTAGTTGCCTTGGCGTTCTGCTCCAAGGAATTTCAGGATGTCTGCGCACAACTCCAGATCCAGAGCAAGGCGCATCTAATACTATTAGGTCGTATCCGTCGAAGGTAAATGACTTTAGTTGTTTAAGATCACTGTCCTTTGTTAAATCTGCAGCCATAAGTTTTGGAGTAGATTTTAGAAGATGCCCTAATCTAAGAAGATCATGTTCCAATAATTCTAATCGCTTTTTTGACACATCATTGGAAACTAATTTAATTTTGTCAAATTTCAAAGCTAATGAGAAAGTTTTTCCACCGGGAGCTGCGCACGCATCCAATACTGACATGTTTGGCTTAATCTTGATGAAATCCACTAATTTTTGTGCATTATAATCTTGAATACTTACTATTCCCTTACTAAAAAGCTCAGTCTTACATATATCAAATGGAGGAATTACGGTAATTATGCTGTTTTCTTGTTTAATTATCTTCTTGCCCATCTTCAATAAATTATCTTCAACTAAACTGAGAAATTCGCTTGGTCTTGAAATTCTTAGGGTAAGCGGAGGCTGAAACTTCGCCGCTGACCAAACTAAATTCTCTCTCATTTTTAGCTGATGACGCACCTTATTAATCCACCAAGATGGAGCATTACAAACTGATTCTTCTTTTTCTGAATCTTCGATAACATCACTACCTAGGGGAGCAGTTTTGCGCAGAATAAAATTTACAAGAGCTGCTATTTTAGAGCCGTTCATTTTTTTTGCTGCTTCCACACATTGGTCAACAATAGTAAATTTCGAGTACCTTTTATCTAGCAACAGAAAACAAGATATTGCTAAAACTGCAACAATTTCCAACGGAGGCGATGATTTACAAAATCTTTTCAGCCTAGTAGTGGCAAAACCCCATTTGCGGAGACCGGAAAAATATAGGTTTTTCTGATGAGGAGTTAACTTGATTTCCCTATCCGTTTTTTTTCCTCGAATCCCCATACTAATTTCATTGGCAGTAACCATAACGTCATACCAAAGGGGATTTTCCATTTTGAGAAAACCTTTACCGTGTTGTGTTCGCTAAATTTTTAAGTCTTAAAATCCTCTCATGAGTCGTGGGATGCGTTGAGAAAAGATTTTTAACTCCATTTGAACTTAACGGAGACATAATCATCATCTGAGCAGTTTCAGGTCTGTTTTCTGCTTTTTCAAAGATCGTTTTTCTTGCCATATTGTCAATCTTTGCAAGGGCAGACGCCAAAGCTTCAGGGTCGCCACAATAGGTCGCTCCATTGAAGTCAGCTTCAAATTCTCTAGATCTTGATATAGCCATTTGTATTAAGGAGGCAGCTAAAGGTGCCAAAACAGCGAGTAATATAGCAAAAACTGGGTTGAACCCTCTAGCACCACCTCTACCGCCGAAAAACATAGCAAAAGTCGCTAAAGAGGAAATAGCACCAGCGAAAGTGGCAGATACGGTTGAAATTAATATATCCCGTTTTACAATGTGAGCAATTTCATGAGCTAAAACTCCCTTTAATTCTCTCATCGTCAAGGTTCTTAATAAACCTCTGGTAACTGCGACAGCCGCATTTTCTGGGTTCCTGCCGGTGGCAAATGCGTTAGGAGCCTCCTCTTCGATTATGTAAGTTTTAGGGGCCGGGATACCAGCCTTTGCAGCAATTTCTTTAACTGAATTAACTAACTCGGGAGACGAGTTTTTATCGACTAAGGTGGCAGAGTAATATTTCAACACCATCTTATCAGAATGCCAATAGGCAGTTACATTACCGATTGCCGCAAACACCAGCGCAATTACCATACCAGCTTCACCCCCGATTAGAAATCCAAAAAACCCAAACAAAAAAACTATAAGACTCATTAAAAAAATAGTTTTTGTATACCCCACTTAAATACCTCCATTTAGCTGAAAAGATCGCCAAGTTTTATTCTAAACCCATTAAAAAATATTTTTGCATCTGACCACTTACCCCCTGCTCTTTGGAGCCGATGCACTCCTAAAACTCCATCTTTGCAAGCTATTTTCAAAATCTTATTGTTGCCATTCGGTAATTCTATTACTGTTCCAGGGTGTTCAGTGGTAATTCGTTTCTCGAGAATTTCTGCTGAGCACAATTTAATTCTTTGATTGCATAAAAAAGTAAAAACCCCTGGGTCAGGGGAGAAAGCTCTTATTTTATCAGTTATCTCTCTTATTGGTTTGTCCCAAATTAGTTTAGTATCTGACACTGTGATTTTCTTTGCATAAGATATACCGACGTTTTCCTGATCATAAAACTTAACTTTTTGAAGGTTTCTTGAAGACTTAAAAAAAGCTTTCAATAATTCAACAGATTCTCTCGCTAAAGAATTACTCAATGAAAAAGTTGAATCTAATGGTTTTATGGGCAAAATGCGCTTTCCCCATACCGGGCCCGAATCCAATTCAATATTCATTTTCATCAAACAAACGCCAGTGTACTTATCCCCCGCCTCTATTGCTCTTTGTATCGGGGCAGCGCCCCTCCACCTTGGTAAGATTGATGGGTGAATATTAAGACAGCCATTTGTGGGTAAAGACAAAAGCTTGGTTGAAAAGATTAAGCCAAATGAAACTACAATTAAATAATCAATCTGTTCCAAACAATACTCTAAGTCTTCACTTAATTGTGAAGATTTTTCGAGCGTAAAGACCCTTATTCCATTAGAGACACTAAAATTATAAACATCTGAGTGTCTTAAAGACTGACCCCTCCCCCTCTTTCTTGGCGGTTGGGTAAGCGTAAAATCTAAATGAACATCATTCGGCAATGCTTTCAGTAACCCACACAATACATCTTTAGAGAAATTTTGGGTGCCGGCAAATGCAATTTTCATTGAATAATTTTTCTAATTTATTACGCTTAATTTAGCCTTCTCTTTAATAAGCTTTTTTTGAATTCTATGCTGTTTCAACCGAGATAAGTAATCTACAAAAACCTTTCCATTTAAATGATCCATCTCATGCTGTATGCAGACAGATAGCAGCCCGCCGGCTTCGAGTTGATGTTTACTCCCATCTGAATTGAAGTATTCCACAAGTATTTTATCGGGTCTTTCAACACTCTCATAAAATCCCGGTACAGATAGGCACCCTTCATCATGCAATTTTTTTTCCTCACTAGTTTTTAGAACAGTAGGATTCAACAGAACAAGCTGTCTATCTCTTTCCGGACTTACGTCTAATACTATTAACCGCTTGTGAATATTTACCTGTGTTGCAGCTAGGCCTATTCCTTTCGAAGCATACATTGTCTCAAACATGTCGGCTATTGTTTCCTTTAGAGGTTTATCAAATAACTCAATAGGTTTGGCTTTGATTCTCAACCTCGAGTCCGGATATTGAAGGATATTTAAAATGGCCATAATTAAAAAATTTCCAAAGAAAACTTGCAAAAACACCTGAATGAGTAATATGATGCAAAAAATTTGAACAGAATTCAATAAATTTATAAAAAATGGAAAAAGCACTGGTAATAGCGGAAAAACCCTCCGTGGCAGCTGATATCGCAAAAGCATTGGGTGGGTTTAAAAAAGATAAAGATATATATGAGCGCGATGATATGGTTATTACTTCCGCAGTAGGGCATTTGCTGGAGATGGTAGTTCCTGATAAATATGTGATAAAGAAAGGTAGGTATAACTTCAAAAATCTTCCGCATATTCCCCCAAAATTTTCTTTAGCACCGATATCTAAATCAGAACAAAAACTTAAGACAATTCTAAAACAACTGAAAAGGAAAGACATTAAATTACTGATAAATGCATGTGATGCTGCAAGAGAGGGGGAACTAATATTCAGAAATATAGTTGAATACAGTAAGACAAAATTAGAAATTAAACGATTATGGCTTCAGTCAATGACTGCAAATGCTATTAGAGAAGGATTTCAAACATTAAAGTCTGATAAAGAGTTAACGCCGTTATCGGAAGCCGCAAAATGTAGGGCTGAAGCAGACTGGCTGGTTGGAATTAATGGAACCCGGTCATTTACAACGTTTAACAACATGGACGGAGGATGGTTTCAAACTCATGTGGGCAGGGTACAGACCCCTACCCTGGCCATGATTGTGGAAAGAGAAAAAAAAATTAAGCAACACACACCAAAAACTTTCTACGAGATTTTAGTCCTTTTTAATACTAAAAATGGTGGTTATGAAGGCAAATACTTCGACCCAAAGTTCAAAAAAAATAAAATTAATACTGACGAAAAAGCAGAAAGGTTGTGGGAAAAATCTGAAGCTGAAGAAATTATTAAAACTATCAGCAACTACCCAATTGCCTTTAACGACGAAAGTAAAACTAGTTCCCAATCACCTCCTCAGCTTTTCGACTTAACTAGTTTGCAAAGGGAAGCGAACTCAAGATTTGGTATGTCCGCAAAAAATACTATTGGTCTAGCTCAAGCCCTTTATGAAAAACACAAAGTTATAACCTATCCACGGACCGACTCAAAAGCATTGCCTGAAGACTATGTTACAACTGTAAAAGAAACTATTGGTAAATTAAAAGGTATCGCGGAAATCAGTCGATTTTGTGATGATGTCTTGAAACTGGGGCTGATTGAAAACAACGGCAAAGTTTTTAATAACAAGAAAGTTAGTGATCACTTTGCAATAATACCAACAGGCAATATTTCTGAGAGGCTATCTGTCCCTGAGCAAAAGCTATTTATTGCTATAGTCAAAAGATTTCTCGGTGTTTTCTTTCCTGCCGCAAAGTTTTTAAACACGAAGAGAATAACATCAATCCAAAACTTTAAATTCAAAACTGAGGGGAAAGTTTTAGTAGAGCCTGGTTGGTTGAGACTATTCCAAGGAAAAAATCAGGGGATGGACAATGTGCTTGTGAAATTAAGCGAAAACGATGAAATAAAAATTGAAGACATAAACTTAGTAACAAGTCAGACTAAACCAGCCCCGCACTTCACTGAAGCAACCCTGTTATCCGCAATGGAAACAGCAGGTAAGTTGGTTAGAGATGAAGATCAAAGAGAAGCAATGGCCGAGAAAGGAATAGGAACTCCTGCTACTAGAGCAAAAATAATTGAAGACCTTATTAAAAATAAATATGTAATAAGGGATGGGAGAGATTTGCTAACTTCCCAAAAAGCTTTTCTCTTAATGCAGCTTTTAAAAGGTTTGGGTATTCAGGAGTTGTCCAGGGCTGATTTAACCGGGGAATGGGAGTTTAAACTCAAAGAAATTGAAAATGGAAGAATCAAAGCAGAGGCATTCATAAAAGACATTAAAGCAACAATTGTTAACTTTGTTGAAAAAACAAAAAGTTACACAAGCGACACTATTCCGGGAGATTATTCTACTCTGAATGTACCTTGCCCCAATTGCGGCGGCGTTGTTACTGAGACTTACAAGCGATATTCTTGCACAAATTCTGACTGTGATTTCTCCATTACAAAAACCCCAAGCGGTAGATTTTTGACTGTTTCAGAAGCTGAAGAATTTATACAAACAAAATCGTTAGGACCGATCGATGGTTTTTTGAATAGGTGGGGGCAACCATTTGCATCAACGATAATTTTAAATGAAAAAAATAAATTGGAATTTTCATTTCAAAAAGAGAATGAAGTGTTAGATGAAGAGGAAATCAGAAATCTTGAAATTATTGGTAAATGCCCTAAATGTTCAGAAAGTGTTGTTCTATTTAGAACTTCGTACTCTTGTATTGACTCGCTGAGAGAATCAAAAAAATGTGATTTTAGATCAGGGTTAACAATATTACAGCAAACAATTGCCGTTGACCAAATGAAAAAATTGTTAACCAATGGAAAGACTGATTTACTTGAAAATTTTGTTTCAAAAAAAACTAAAAGAAAATTTAAAGCCTTTCTTATTAGGCAAGAAGATGGAAAAATAGCATTTGAGTTTTTTAAAAAAATAGTAAAAAAATCAAACGTCTAAATTAGTAACCTTTAGAGCATGAGTCTCGATAAAATCTTTTCTTGGCTCAACAAGCTCGCCCATTAATCTCTTGAAAATATCACCTGTTGATTCGTCGTCTTCAATCTTAACTTGATGCAATGTTCTTACGGCAGGATCCATGGTGGTTTCCCAAAGCTGATCAGGATTCATCTCCCCTAATCCTTTGTATCGTTGTTTAGTAACTTTGGATTCCACGAAGGACATTATATCTTTGGTACCCTGTACAAGATTGACAACTTTCATTTTTTCACTGCTATCTCTGTAACGGAATGAGATTTTATGCTTTGCATAAGTTATTAAAATTTTTGAAAGATTTGTTAAGAACAAACAATCATCGTTTTTAAAAAATCGTTGGTCCACTAGTTTGATTTTTTCGCTACCATGAAATGTGGTTTTCATTTCTAACAAGTTTTCAGCGCTCTCTGTTTTTTTTAAAGCGATATCTATCATGAAATTGCTTGTAGTCTCGCGCCATTTATCGAAATTCTTAAGAGTCTCTTTCGCTGACAGGTCAGAAGAAAAATCAAAAACAACGCCGTCCAACATTGCTCGCAGAATACTCTCATCAACGTGCATGGTTAATTTATTTATAATTTTGTTCGCTTTTAATATTTGTTTTACCACTTGTCCAAAATCGTCATTTAAATGATGCTCTATAAAACCATTGTCATCTTCAAGAATTAATGTAATGGTTTTAGAGGCTATCTCGAAGATTAGATTTTCTAACTCTGATTCATCTTTTAAGTAACTCTCCTGTTTGTCGTATTTAATTTTGTATAGTGGCGGCTGCGCTATATAGATGACCCCCTCTAGAAGTAACTCTTTCATTCTGCGATAAAAAAAGGTGAGTAGCAGAGTCCTAATGTGGGATCCATCAACATCTGCGTCCGTCATTATAATAATTTTTTTATACTTAACCTTTTCAGGTTGGTAATCCTCGTCACCCCATAAACCGATACCTAACGTTTGTGTCAAAACTGCGATTTCTTGAGATGAAAACAATTTATCTCTTCCTGCTTTCTCCACGTTGAGTATCTTTCCTTTAAGTGGCAAAATTGCTTGAAATTTTCGGTCCCTTGCTTGTTTCGCAGACCCCCCAGCAGAATCACCCTCAACAAGAAACAATTCAGATTTTTCAGGATCTTTTTCCTGACAATCAGCTAATTTCGCGGATAATCCAAGGTTATCCAAAATTCCTTTTCTTCTAGTTAGATCCTTTGCTTTTCTAGCAGCTTCCCTTGCTCTTGCGGTATCAATGATTTTTGCTATGATTAGCTTCGCATCTTTTGGATTTTCATTTAGAAAATCTTCGAGGTCAGTGCTTATAATGTCCTCTACAGGTTGTCGTACCTCGCTTGAAACCAACTTATCTTTAGTTTGAGAAGAAAATTTAGGTTCTGGTAATTTAACAGACAATATACAAGTTAAACCTTCTTTCAAATCTTCTCCAATAATACTTATTTTCTGTTTTTTTTGAATGTTATTTTTCTCAATGTAGCGATTAATACTGCGTGTCATCCCAGACCTTAAACCAGTAAGATGTGTACCACCATCCTTTTGCGGAATATTATTCGTAAAGCATATTGTGTTTTCTGTGTAACTAGAATTCCATTGAAGAGCAATTTCTACAGCAACTTGGTCTTTTTCTTTGTTACTTGTGAATAAAGTAGTATGCAGAACTGTTGAATGTTGATTTAAAAAATTGATATACCCTGTAAGACCGTTAGTGTAAGAAAAAAATTCCTCTTGATTTGTCCTCTCGTCAACAAAATGAATATTCACTCCCTTGTTTAGAAAACTTAACTCTCGAAGGCGTTTTGCTATGAGATTGTAATTGTAATCTAGCGACGAAAAAATTAATTTGCTTGGTAAAAACTGGACCAGCGTTCCAGTATTGTCTACACTTCCAATTTCCGTAATTGGTTTTACGCATACCCCTTCTTTAAACTCTAATAAATACTTTTTTCCATCTCTCATTATTTCTAACACTAACCAACTTGATAAAGCGTTAACCACCGAAACGCCAACACCATGCAATCCACCCGAGATTTTATATGTTGACTGATCAAACTTGCCACCTGCATGCAACTCTGTCATTACGATCTCCGCAGCAGACCTGTTTTCTTCATCATCATCATGTTTATCGACTGGAATACCTCGTCCGTCATCTTGAATAAGTACTGAGCCGTCAGTTTTAAGTGATATTCGAATTTGTGAACAATAACCAGCAAGAGTTTCATCAACGGAGTTATCTAATACCTCGAAAATCATATGATGCAAACCTGATCCATCGCTGGTATCTCCAATGTACATACCAGGTCTTTTCCTGACTGCCTCTAACCCTTTTAAAATTTTTATTGATGTTGAAGTATAGCTCATTATTATATTCGCATTGGCATAACAATATACTTGTAGTCATCATTATTTGGTATTTTTATAACTGCACTAGACTGAGAATCTATAAGAGATATGCATATATCTTCTGTTTTCATATTCGCTAAAACATCTATCAAATAAATTACATTAAACCCTATGTCTAGTTGGTCCTCATTTTCACAGATTATTTCCTCTTGGGCTTCCTCTTGCTCGCTATTTACAACTTTCAGAATAATTTTTTCTTTCTCTAGTTGAATTTTTATACCGCGATATTTGTCGGAGGTTAAGATTTGTACTCTTTGAAGTTTACTCAAAATATCCACTCGCTTAATCAGAATGTCTATTTTCGACTCATCCGGGATTACTCTAGAATAGTCAGGATAATTTCCTTCAATCAATCTAGAAATAAATGTATGTTTGTCCGTATTTATTTGCAAATGATTCTTGTAAAAATCTATTTCTACAAGTTCATCTTTATCACTTAATAACTTCTGAATCTCGGTTATAGCTTTTCTAGGAATGATGCAAGAAAACTTGCCTTCGAATGAAGCGTCAATTATTGTTTCTACTTCAGTTCTGACAGCATTGTAAGATAAACGGTGACCATCAGTTGTTACAGCAACTAAAGATGTGGGAGTTAACTCAAGATAAAGGCCATTTAGAAAATATCGTACATCTTGTATGGCCATCGAAAATGAGACACTGTCTAAAACTGACTTTAAAGAAACAGATGAAATTTTCAAAATAGTCTTCGTGTCCTCATTCACACTTACTAACGGGAAATCCTCTGATGGTAAAGTATGTAGTGAATATTTTGATCGATCCTGATTAATAAATAATTTATTATCTCTTAAAGAAAAATTGATTTGCCCATCATTGAGAAGCTTAACAATATCAAGTAACTTCCTCGCCGATACTGTAAGTTTTGACAAGTTCTCTGTTGACTGTAATCTTACGCTTGAAGATATTTGCAACTCAATATCCGATGTAGTAAAAACTACCTTGTCATTAGTTTTTTCAATTAAAACGTTTAACAATATTGGTAGAGAATTTCGTTTTTCTACAACGCTAATAATGCTTTGTAAAGCGTTTAAGATATGAGTTTTGGATATGGTTAAGTAATTCATAAATATATATATATAATAATAGTAATAGTAATAGATTGGTATGTTTATGAGTGTTTTAGTAAGTAACTAATAAATCTGTAATTTTTATCTTAGAAGAGTTTGCGTTAAGCCTGATAAGATGTGGATAATTCTTCAAATTTGTTGGAATTTTCACTTTATTAACACTTTATACAGGTTAATTTCTTAACTGTTGTTCCAAAATGTGAAGATTGTGATTCATGTTCGCATCAGATTGTCTTGTTTGCTGTATTTTTTTTACGGCATGTAATACTGTAGTGTGATCTCTTCCGCCAAAAGCATATCCGATTTCAGGAAGGCTTTTTTGCGTCAATTCCTTGCTTAGGTACATCGCAATTTGCCTGGGAATGGCGATTGAAGCTGGTCTTCTTTTGCTGTACATGTCACCTATTTTCAATTTATAAAATTCAGCCACTGTCTTCTGTATCATTTCTATGGTGATCGCTGTTCGTTGGAGAGAAAGAAGATCTTTTAAAGCCTCTCTAACTACCTCTAAAGATGGACTTTTGTTGTGAAAAGAGCAAAAGGCGACAATTTTTTGCAGGGCACCTTCTAACTCTCTTACATTTGATCTTAAGTGCTTCGCTATAAAGAAAGCTGCGTCTTCTGGTAATGGTAATTTTTCTCTTTCAGCTTTTTTCAATAATATGGCTACCCGCATTTCAAGCTCTGGTGGTTCGATAGCTACAGTTAAGCCTGAACCAAATCGAGAAATTAATCTATTATCAATTCCACCCAATTCACTTGGATAAGTATCGCAAGTAATTATTATTTGTTTTTTTGCTGCAATAAGAGCTTCAAAAGCATAGAAAAACTCTTCTTGTGTACGAGATTTTCCAGCAAAAAATTGTATATCGTCTATTAATAAGATATCTAAGCTGTGATAGCTTTCTTTGAATTCTTCAAAAGATTTACGTTGGTATGCTCTTACTACGTCACTTACATAAGATTCCGCATGGCTATATTTAACACACGTATTAGGAGCACCTTGTAATATTGAATTGCCAATAGCATGAATTAAATGAGTTTTTCCTAAGCCTACGCCACCATAAAGAAAAAATGGGTTATAACCATACCCAGGATTTTCGCATATTTGCTGCGCCGCAGCACGAGCTAATTGATTAGCTTTACCTAAGACAAATGTTTCAAAGGTCCATTCCGGATTAAGATGAGACGCTTTGGAGTTTTTCTTATCAATTTTTTGGCTTGTTGGCGTTTGACTAGTGTTGCTGTCATTATTTTTTTTCAGGATATTATTTTTGACGACTTCCACATTTATTGTGACGGGTTTTTCAAAGTATGTTGTCATCCATTGCTTTATCCCTTCATTAAGTTGTTCGATAGCCCACTTTTGTTTAAATCTATTTGGCGCTACAAGGGTTAGTATTGTTTGGTCACTGCCGACTTTAATTTCCTTGATGGAAAGTGGTTCAACCCATGTTTTAACTTGTTGAGCCGTAAAGTTTTTTTTTATATCAGCTAAACATTTTTGCCAACACTTTTCTTTTTCAACTAAATTCATAACAAAGCAACATGTCTATAGGAAGATTGGGTTTTGAAAAACTATTTGAAGCGTGTAAACTGTATACTTCAAATTGAAAGGGTATCATGAAAAGAACATATCAACCCTCTGTGACTAAAAGAAAAAGAACTCATGGATTTTTGGTGAGAATGAGAACTAATGGTGGACGAAAAGTCATTAGGTCTAGACGGGCGAAGGGTAGAAAAAGATTGGCTGTATAAGAGTTAATGAGAAAAGTAAAATCTTTATGTGATAAGGAAATTTTTTCAAGTTTACGATTTAAACTTAGAAAAAACTCAAAGCATTTTAGTATAAATTATCAGTTAAAAACTAACACAAGCAAAAATTCTGAGAACTCCAATTGCCACATTTATATAGGTTTTATACTTCCGAAAAAATATGTAAAAAGAAGTGTCGATCGAAATTTAGTAAAAAGATGGTGTAGAGAGCTTGTGAGGCACAGTACCAAAATTTTGTATTTAATCGTGAAAGTAAAGGTTCACCTCCCGTTTTTCGGCAAGCGTAAAGATAAATATTTTACTGAGCTCGGCTCTCTTATCAATGAAATATAAATCTATTACTAAGTGGCCTGAATACTTTTTTATTGGGTTAATACTACTATATCAACTTTTAATTAGCCCATTCAAAACTCCATGCTGTAGGTTTTTACCGACTTGCTCTCAATACTTTTTGGAAGCAATTAAAGAGCACGGGGTGCTTTATGGTTGTTATCTAGGTATTAAAAGACTAGCTAAGTGTCACTTTTTGAGCGAACAAGCTGTTGATTTAGTGCCAGTCAAAAAATGCAGACACGAAGAAGATGAAATTTAGAACAACAGTCTTATTAATAATTTTTTCTTTTTCCTTAGTTATGCTATGGGAGCGGTGGGTGTCTTTTAACAGAGTAGATAGTGTTAGCATTAGTCAGAAAAATCAGACGCTTAATGAAAAAAATAAAGGTTTTGAAGATAATAAACTTGAGAAGAATGAGGAGATACCCAGAGCCATAAATTTAAAAAGGAATTTAATTACGGAAATAGATAGTTCCTCCAAACCCAAACGGAAAGAGCAAAATTTTCAATTAAATAACAATAAATTAAAAGTTAGCGTTAATAGTGTTGGAGGGAAAATAGACTATTCAGAATTTTTATCAGAGTCAAAATTAGAAGAAGAAGAAAAAGATTCTGTAGTTCTATTTGATAATTCGCAATCTAGGCAATATGAAGCTCAGACGGGAATAATAGATTTAAATCAAGAGAATAGAATACTACCAAACCACACCTCTCAATTTACTAAAAATTTGGCAAAATCGAATTCCAAGTACTTAGTTTTAGAAAATGAAACAAACAGTGTAAAACTAACAAAGATTTATGATTTAGTAGATGACTCATTTGTCGTGAAAGTGCAGCATCAAATAGAAAACAAGTCCGATGAACCAATTGACATCGGAATTTATCTTCAACTATTGAGGGATAGCGGTGATCCAGCTGGGGGAAGTAGTTTTTATCATACATACACTGGTCCCGTGGTCTACTCTGAAGAAGCAAAGTTTCAGAAAGTTCCATTTGACGATATCAAGGATAGCAAAACAGAGCATGTAAAAATAGCCGACAGTGGGTGGATAGGAATAATTCAACATTATTATGTATCAGCTTGGATTCTTAGAAATCAGTTTGAAAGAGAGATCTATACTCGAGAGTTAAGAAATAATCTTTTTACTGTAGGTACAATCCAAAGTTTAAAAAGCTTAAAACCAAGCGAGACTGCTGTTCATGAGAGTATTTTATATGTCGGACCGCAATATCAGGAAACCTTAAAAAAACTTGCCCCTGGCCTTGATCTGGTTGTCGACTATGGAATCTTAACTGTCATAGCAAAGCCAATTTTTTGGCTTCTTGAAAAGTTACATTCTTTTATAGGCAACTGGGGCTGGGCTATTGTAGCTTTAACCATAATAATCAAGCTGATCTTTTACCCCTTAACCGCAGCTAGCTATAAATCAATGGCGAAAATGAAGAATGTGACACCCAAGATTATGCAAATTAGAGAGCAGAACAAGGACGATAAACTAAAAATGAATCAAGCAATGATGGACCTTTACAAGAAAGAGAAAATTAATCCATTAGGGGGTTGTTTGCCAATATTAATTCAAATCCCCGTTTTTATTGCTCTTTATTGGGTTTTGTTAGCCAGTGTCGAGATAAAAGATGCGCCATGGATTTTTTGGATAAGAGACTTGTCCGCTCCGGATCCATTCTTTATTTTACCCCTCATAATGGCAGTTACAATGTTTATTCAAATGAGACTAAACCCAACCCCCCCTGATCCATTACAAGCAAAAATAATGATGTTTATGCCTGTGGTCTTCTCCATTTTCTTTTTCTTTTTCCCCGCGGGGTTGGTTCTGTACTGGTTGGTTAATAATATTGTGTCCATAGCCCAGCAGTGGTCGATAATGCGCCAATTGAATGTCAAGGTTTGATGACACTATCGTAGCATTATCCACAGCACCTATTTCAAACTCGGGTGCTTTAGCCATAGTAAGAGTTTCTGGTGGCTCAACCAGAGCCGTAATAAAAAGAATAACTGGAGGCGTTCCGGAGGCGAGAACTGCAACTTTTAAGCAATTCTATGATTATAACAAAGAGAGATTCGACTCTGGGATTTTGTTGTTTTTTGAGAGCCCTAAATCCTTCACGGGTGAAGATCTTGCAGAATTTCACATTCACGGGAGTGATGCAGTTGTAGAAATATTGATAGAGTCCTGTTTGAAATGCTCAAATTCGGAGGCGTTGATACGTCATGCTCGGCCTGGGGAGTTTTCTGAGAGGGCTTTTCTTAACGGTAAGATTGATTTAGCCCAGGCTGAAGCAATCTCTGAACTTATTGGCGCTAAATCCAGGAATGTAGTCAAAGCATTAAATAGAATTTTATCTGGTGAATATGGTGAGAAGATTAATAATCTTGGAAAGGATATTTTAAAAATCAGGTCGGAAGTTGAGGTACAGATTGATTTTTCTGCTGAAGATGTTGGATCATTTCAAGCTGTCAGATGTAAGAAAAGTATTGACAATATCTGCTCTGAATTGAACCAATTAATTAAGCAGGGTAAGGAAGGAAAAAAATTAAATCAAGTTTTTAAAGTGGTAATTGCAGGACCACCAAATGTAGGGAAGTCATCTTTGTTGAATACCTTCCTTAATGAAAATAGAGCGATTGTAAACTCAAACGCAGGAACAACAAGAGACTTAATAAAATCTGAATTGATATTAGCTAAATGCATCATAGAGTTAAGTGACACCGCAGGTTTTAGGGAAACAAAAGATCCTGTTGAGAAAGAGGGTATTAAAAGAACCTTTGATGCCTGTAAGAACGCAGATCTGATTTTATTTCTACTCGATAGAAATTGTTATAAGAAAAAATTTGGAATTGATTGGTTACAACTAGTAAAGACATTAGAAAAATACACAAAGGTCTTTATTATTATTAACAAAACAGATACTACTTCAAGAAAAAATTTGTTATCCCATAAGCAAAAAGAGCATCAATTTATTTACGGGACTTCAACGAAAACTCGTCGTGGTTTGGACGATCTCAAAATTGCAATTGAGGAAGTTTTTGCGTCTGAACAGCTACAGAATGAAAGAACAGATGCGCTTTCGTTAAATCAACGCTCTTTGAGTAATATGGGGACATGTGTGAAATATTTGCAGTCAGCAAAAAAAAAATCTTAAGGAACTTAAATTTGACTTGCTTGCAGAGGACTTAAAGGTAGGACACGCTAAACTGTTTGAGATTACCGGTAATGTTACGTCCGAGGACGTATTAAGTAAAATATTCTCAAGTTTTTGCATTGGCAAGTAACTTTTCAACCATCTTCAAACAGACCCAACTTTTTATTTTTCCTTACCTTATCAAATTCAAAGATCTTTCCATTCATAGAAATCCAAACACCATTTTTTAAAAACGGTAATGCGCCCACTGATACACCAAAATTAAAGACAGCATCTGAGTTCTCTATGGTGAAGGGAATCATTGCTCCGGTAAATACAACGGTTTTTTTCTCAGGTAAATGTTTAGCGACAGCTCTTGCTGTCTCAATCATAGTATCTGTACCGTGAATAATAATTGTAAATGGTGCCAAATCCGAGTGCACCTTACTAACAATTAATTTTCGATGCTTGTCAGTCATGTCTAAGCTATCAACGAGCATTATTTGCTCAAATTTAGTGGGTATCGTAACTCTACAAATCTCAAGAATTCTCCCTATACTACTGTTATTAAAGGATAATTCTCCTGACACTGGATCATAAATTTTTTCGAACGTGCCCCCACAGGAGAGAATTTTAATAGAAGATCCAATCATTTTTTTTCAATCATTCTCTGTGTCATTTTTATAGCCTTCAACAAGGGGACTTCTGAGGCAAGACCTTTTCCAGCAATGTCGAACGCAGTGCCATGATCCACGCTTGATCTAAAGAAATCTAAGCCCATCGTTATGTTAATACCTTTATCAAGACCATTCAACTTAAATGGAATCAGCGCTTGATCGTGATAAAGAGAGATAACAACGATTTCATTATTCATTGCATTCATGAAGATAGTATCTGCTGAAAATGGCCCTGAAATATTTATATCTTTTGTTTTCGCAAGAGCTACTGTTGGTTGTAATATGGATTTTTCCTCTTCCCCGAAAGCACCATTTTCCCCTGCATGAGGATTTAAAGCCGCCAGAACAATTTTTGGCTTTTTGTTGAGATTTTTTTGAAACCAAGCATTTGTGATTATTGCTGTTTCAAGTAAGTTAGAAGAATTTAGATTACTAATGGCCGATTTTAAGGACAAATGAGTGGAATCAAGTACAATGTTTAGACTGTCGCTTTTCAAAAGCATTCTTACTGTTGGAGGTAAAATAGGGTTGCTTAATTTTGCTAGTAGTTCGGTGTGACCAGGAAATTCTATGCTCGCAAGTTTCCATGCGAACTTCGATATTGGAGCAGTAACAATCGCTTGAATTCTGTTATTCAAGCAGTCGGACACCGCACTTTTAACGTAATTATAAGAAAGAAAACCAGATGTTTGAGTTGGTTTTCCTAATTCAAGTGAATCTTTTCCGTTATACCCGTTATCAATATTGAAAATTGTGCTATGGTCAAAATTTAGGCCCAATTGTTTCGCGGTTCTTACTAAAATGTCCAGGGTTCCATATACTCGCAAGTTGGGACAACCTTTGGCAAGTACCTTGACTATAATTTCTGGGCCTATTCCTGAGGGATCGCCCATGGTGATTCCAATAAGTTTTTTCATTTTGGGACTTTTAACTGAAATATTCTATTCAACAAGAATTGTAATGCAAATCAGTTATCGGAAAAAATTTTTAAACGTTATCTAGCTTATAATAATGGAACAACTTTCAGAAAAGTTTGATTTAATAAAAAGTTTGAGTTTGAAAATTGAAGGTCGGAAATATCTTAAAGTTTTTGACCCCTTTTCTGACGAATTAATTGCTGAAGTTCTTCAGTCCCAAGATGATGAAATAAAATCTACTATTCTAGACTCTCATAAAGCCTTCAGATCATGGTCAAAAGAAACTGCTTTCGTGCGTTCTGAGATATTGTTAAATTGGCACAATGAAATAAAACAGAGCACGGACTCTTTGGCTCGTTTAATGGTTAGGGAACAGGGTAAACCGTTCGAAGAGGCTAAAGCAGAAATTTTGTATGGAGCCAGCTTTATAAAGTGGTACTCAGAAGAGGCAAAAAGAGTTAACGGTGAAATTCTTCCTTCGCCTTATCCTGAGAGAAAATTTTTAGTAAAAAAAGAGCCTGTTGGCGTTGTTTTCACGATAACTCCATGGAACTTTCCTTTTGCTATGTTTGCTAGGAAAGCATCCGCGGCTCTTGCCGCTGGTTGTACAGTTATAACGAAGCCTGCAGAGGATACTCCTCTTACTACCCTTGCGGCTATATCTTTAGCATTGAAGGCAGGTATTAAAAAAAACATTTTAAAGTTCATTATCTGCGATCGGGGTAGAGTGGATAAAATTTGTCAAGAACTTTGTTTAGATGATAGGGTTAAGAAAATATCGTTTACCGGATCGACGAACGTTGGAAAAAGACTATTGTCTTCCGGAGCCTCAAAAGTAAAGAAATTTTCGTTGGAACTGGGCGGAAACGCGCCCTTTATAATTAGGGAGGATGCCGACCTTAGTTTTGCTTGTGAACAATTGATTCTTTGTAAATTTAGAAATGCGGGACAAACCTGCGTCAGTGCAAATCGAATATTTGTCCATGAAAAAATTTTTTCAGCTTTTTTAAAGGTTTTTCTAGCTCAAACGAGTAAATTAAAAGTGGGAAATGGTAGTGACGCCAACGTGTCTGTGGGACCGGTTATTAACCCAAAAGCCTTGGAGAGATTGAAAGGTTTCATAAGGGATTTATTATCTAACGGAGCAAGAATTTTGCTTGGAAGCAAAGAAATTTATGGCGAAAATAACCTTGTCAGTCCAATTATAATTGAGTGCGATAATGATTTTGTAAAAGCTTTTAATGAAGAAATTTTTGGTCCTGTTGCCGTGCTATATAAGTTCAAAAGTGATAAAGAAGTGATTAGTAGAGCTAACGCTACAGAATACGGTTTAGCCTCGTACCTGTTTACAAAAGATGCCAAGGCAATAGAATATTTTTGCGATGATTTAGAATTTGGTATTGTTTGTGTAAACAGCGGAACATTCTCAAATCCAATTGCACCTTTTGGTGGCGTTAAAGCCTCGGGCATTGGAAGAGAGGGTGGTTCTTATGGCATAGACGAATTTTTAGAAACAAAATTTTGCTCAATTAAATTATGATAATGAATACTGTTCCACGTGAAACGTAGAAAATGAAATACTCGAAATCATATGACGTAATAGTTATAGGTGGCGGCCATGCCGGTACTGAGGCCGCATTGTCTGCGGCAAGAGCTGGAAGTGTTACATTGTTGATAACCCAGAATCTGGACACTGTAGGTCAAATGTCGTGTAATCCTTCTATTGGAGGTGTTGGCAAAGGCCAACTAGTTAAAGAAATCGATGTTCTTGGTGGCTTAATGGGATTTGCCGCCGATCGTGCTGGAATTCACTTCAAAAAACTCAATGCGTCTAAAGGTGCAGCTGTTGTTTCTACTCGAGCTCAGGCTGACAGAGTAGTTTATAAAAAATCAATTAAATGGGCCTTAGAGAATCAGCAAAATTTAGATCTCTTCTCAGATTCTGTTGAAGACTTAAAAATTATTAATACTGCTGTAGTAGGTGTTTTTACTAAGGGTCAAATCCAATTTTCTTGCAGAGCTGTAGTTCTTACAACTGGAACATTTTTGAATGGGAAAATTTTCATAGGTAGGGATTCACATCCTGCTGGACGAGCTGGTGAGCCTCCGTCAGTAAAACTTGCAGATCGCTTAAAGGATTATGGTTTTATTTGTGGGAGGCTTAAAACTGGCACGCCGCCGAGAATAGATGGGCGTTCCGTTGATTTTGGGGCTTTTGCCCCTCAGTGGGGAGATATTCCTATTCCATATTTTTCACTACGAACCAACGAAAATTTCAAACCGTTGAAGCAAACTTGCTGTTGGATGGCAAAAACCAATGAACAAACCCATGACTTAATAAGAAATTACTTGCATCTTTCTCCGATGTATTCGGGAATAATTGAATCAAACGGTCCAAGATATTGTCCCTCGATAGAAGATAAGGTTGTAAGATTTTCTGATAAATCTTCTCACCAGATTTTTTTAGAGCCTGAAGGTTTAGATACAAATGAAATCTACCCTAATGGTATTTCGACTAGCCTGCCATTTGAAATACAACTGAAACTTGTAAGATCAATCAAAGGGCTAGAAAAGGCTCACCTCCTTAGACCTGGATACGCAATTGAATATGAATATTACGATCCACGAGGCTTGAAATCTAGCTTAGAAACTAAAAGTGTGAAAGGGCTTTTTTTCGCTGGTCAGATTAATGGAACTACTGGCTACGAAGAAGCAGCAGCTCAAGGGCTTTTAGCGGGGGTCAATGCAAGCCGGTTTGAAAAACAGCTAGACCCCTGGTTGGTGCGTCGGGATGAGGCTTATTTGGGAGTTTTAGTTGATGACTTGGTAAACTTAGGAGTAAAAGAACCTTACCGGATGTTTACAAGTCGAGCTGAGTTTCGTTTAAACCTTAGGGAAGATAATGCAGATTTCAGACTTTGCGAGAAGGCTCTTTTGTTAAAACTTATAAGTCCTGACACTTACAAAAAAATTAATTTACGTAGGAAATTTGTAAAAAATCTTCTCAAAGAATTAGAAGCAATATTAGTATCCCCCAATGAGCCTAATAGAAACCTTGCAAAAAAAATTTTTGGTTCCGTTTTATCTAAGAATTCATCTGCCTTAGACCTTTTGAAGAGACCAGAGGTCAATTTCTTAAAATTAAGGGAATTCTTAGATCAAAGTAAATCGAGCAAGATGGCCTTAACTTCTTATTCTATTTTGGTAGAAAATAAAGTTGAGACCATGGTTAAGTATCAAGGTTACATTGACAGGCAGCAAAGAGAGATTGAACATTTTAAATCTATGACATTTATAAAAATTCCAGAATCTTTTAATTACGACAGCGTAAGAGGGTTATCCAATGAGGCATTACAGAATTTAAAAAAAATCAAACCTTCTAATCTCTCTCAAGCTTCTAGGATTGCGGGGGTTACGCCAGCAGCCTTAAGCATTTTATCGATCTTCTTAAAAAAGTTTAAATCAGTCGCTATTTCAAAGTAAAAGGCTAAAAAATTTTCTCCTCCGAATCTATCTCGTTTGAGCTAAAAAAATATGGCTATGCACTGCAGCCTGAACAATTAGAAAGTATAAAAACTTTCATTAATGCTCTTTCTAAATGGAATAAAGTTCACAACTTGACTGCAGTATCTGGCTTAGAAGACATGGTAAGAGTTCACTTGTTGGATGCACTTTTAGCCCTACCTAGCTTGACAAATAGGTTGAAGCTGTGTGAGCAAAGGAGAGTCTTAGATGTAGGCTCAGGTAATGGTGTTCCTGCTTTAATTTGGGCATTACTATCCTCAAATATCCGCATATCATTAGTAGAGAAATCCTCTAAAAAAGCTAGTTTTTTACAGTACGCATGTGGGATATTAAACTTACGGAATAGAGTTACGATACTCAATCGTGATATAAAAGATAAAAAAAACATAGGGATTTTTGATATTATTACGTCTAGAGCGTTCTCAGATTGTATAAATTTCTTAAAAATTACAACTGATTCTGCTCACGAGGAAAGCGCATGGTTGCTTTTTACCACTAAGAAAAGAATTACAGAATGGGACGCAAATATACTCAAAGCTGATAGGTTTATGATTGGAGAAGTTTTAGATTTTTCTAGCTTCTGCTCTAAAGATCGTGCGTTAGTTTGGTTAAACAAATTTTGAAAGTATGTTTGGAATGACAGTTATTCTAGCAATTGCTAATCAGAAGGGCGGTGTAGGAAAAACCACAACAGCGGTTAATACATCTGCGGTCTTAGCCCAAATTGGAAAGCGTGTGCTACTCGTTGACCTTGACCCGCAGGGTAACGCCACAATGGGGAGTGGCGTAGATAAGCAGAGTCTTGATGAGACTGTTTATCATGTGCTTATTGGCGAAAAAGATATTGTGTCATCAATAGCGCAATCGACGTGTGGCTATGATGTTCTTCCTTCAAATAGAGACTTAATAGGAGCAGAGCTGGATTTAGTAAGTATGAAACGAAGAGAGTTTCGTTTAGCTGACGCGTTAACAGATGTTAAAAATAAATACGATTTTATTTTTATAGATTGCCCTCCGTCTTTATCACTTTTGACTCTAAATGGATTATGCGCGGCGAGAGGTATACTGATACCAATGCAATGTGAGTATTTTGCCCTTGAAGGCTTATCAGACCTGATAAACTCTGTTAGAAGAGTGCATGCTAATCTTAATACTAATTTGGATACGGTGGGACTTTTAAGGGTAATGTATGATCCACGGGCTACGCTGTCGCAGCAGGTTAGCAACCAGCTGAAAACATATTTTGGAAAAAAAGTTTTTTCAACCATCATCCCAAGAAATGTTAGACTCGCGGAGGCACCTAGCTATGGGTTGCCAGCTGTAATGTATGACAAGGCTTCTCGAGGTTCAAAGGCTTATGTAGAGTTTGCGGAAGAATTATTGGGACGAGTGACTACAAATAGCATCGATCGGTCTTTAGTAGAATGAGGCGAAGGGGACTAGGTAGAGGGTTGGACGTTCTATTAGGAGATCAGAAGCCGCTTGCAAATGTTACCAATCTTGCAGTCACTGAACTAAAACCTGGTATGACTCAGCCCAGGTTGTCCATGAATGAAAAATCATTGAGTGAACTCGCTGGATCAATTAAGGCTCAAGGTTTAATGCAGCCAATCATAGTGCGTAAATCTCGCGACGAAAATGTATACGAGATTATCGCCGGCGAGAGAAGATGGAGGGCTGCTAAACTTGCTGGGCTCGAGACAGTGCCGGTTGTGGTGAAAAACGTTGATAATAAGTCTGCACTTGCAATGGCTTTAATAGAGAATTTGCAGAGGGAGGACCTATCGGCAATGGAGGAAGCGACCGGTATATCTAAATTAGTTGATGAATACTCTCTTACCCACGAGCAGGCCGCAACAATATTGGGAAAATCAAGGGTATCAATTTCAAATTTAATTAGGCTCTTATCATCCCCTGCTGAGGTAAAAAAAATGTTGCAGAATGGTTTCCTAGAGCAAGGTCACGTAAGGGCCTTACTTTCATTGGAGCCTAGAGATCAAATTTTTTTAGCTCAAACAGCTGTTGCGAAAAGCTGGTCCGTTAGACAGGTCGAAAAAGAAGTAAATATCTTTATCACGAGAAAAACACCAAACCAATCCAAAGTAAACAAATCATCCAAAATCAAAGATGCAGATCTCAGTAAGTTAGAGAGTGAACTCTCATCTTTTTTTAACTTAAATCTGAAAATCAATCCAAAAACTGTTAAAAGCGGAGAACTGTTAATAAAATACTCTAATTTGGAGGAACTAGAAAGCTTTTTATTTAAGGTTCGCTTTAAAAAAGTAGGTGAAACGTGACTGCAATTAGCAGAGCGATACAAATAGTTATATTTGCCATTATCGCTATTTTTCTATTTCTCATCTTTAATTTATCAGTGGGCTTCAGTTTTGTTTTAGGATTGTGTATTTCTTATCTTGGCAGCTTATTGTCTTACGCGCATTTTTTAATATTGCAGAAATTAAGATTTAATGCTTTTTTTCTTGTGGGCTTGTTTTTTGGAGAAATGATAAAAGCAATAGTTATCCTCATCGGTTTATCTCTAGCGTCTCACTACTACCAAGATTTTTATTGGCTATCAGCTATTGTTGGGATTGTCTTTGGTTTGTTTTTTTTTATGTTGCTTCATGGAATACCTAGGGTATTAAATATTGCAAAAATTGAACAATTTATGCATAATTCAACCTGCGCAATTTTTTTCTCAAGTATTCTAAAATCACGAATATTAATTCTCTTTAATTTATATTATTGTTAAATCCTATGGCGTCCGATAGTCAAACTCCATCTGAATACGTAAACCATCACCTACAGCATTTGAATAATGTGGGTACATCTCAGTCTCAGCTATTTGATATTAGTATTATTAATTTGGATACAATGTTTTGGAGTTTAGCTTGTGGAATATTTGTTATCATAATATTAAGGATTGCCGCGGTTCGTGCTACTTCGGGTGTTCCGGGGAGATTTCAAGCATTTATTGAAATGTTAGTAGAGTTGGTTGAGGATCAATCCAAGAGTATCGTTCACGGGGATAGGTCTTTCGTTGCTCCACTAGCTTTGACAGTTTTTCTCTGGGTGTTTATGATGAATGCTCTTGATTTGCTTCCTGTAGAGTTACCACATTACATATTCATGATTTTAGGCCTGAGTGACATCATTCACTACCACCGTATCGTGCCTACAGCCGATCTAAATGGCACCATGGGTCTAGCACTTGGGGTATTTATTTTAATGATGTATTACAGTGTCAAAGTGAAGGGTTTAATAGGGTTTTTTCGTGAATTATTGTTTGCTCCCTTCGGAAGCCATCCTAGTTTATGGCTGTTTAACCTAGGATTGAATGTAATAGAATTTGTAGCAAAAACTTTTTCTATTGGCATGAGATTATTTGGAAATATGTACGCTGGGGAGTTGATTTTTGTACTCATTGCGTTGTTGGGAGGAAGTGCTACCATATTAGGCTTTTTTGGTCATGTTGTAGCTGGAACTATATGGGCTATTTTTCATATCCTAATAATTACTTTACAAGCTTTTATATTCATGATGTTAACCTTAGTTTACATTGGTCAGGCTCATGATTCTCATTGATTTTGAATGTTCAGTTTTTTTAATAATAAGGAGATAGTATGGACTCTGTCGTTGGGTTAGTAGCCATTTCAGCTGGCTTAATAATAGGATTGGGTGCAGCGGGCGCATGCATCGGTATTGGCATAATGGGTAGTAGATTTCTTGAAGCCTCCGCAAGGCAACCTGAGTTAATGAATACCCTTCAAACAAAAATGTTTCTTCTAGTTGGGCTTATTGATGCGGCATTCATAATAGGAACTGGTATAGCCTTATGGTACACAACTGCAAATCCTTTTGTTAGTTAATTTTTTCAATTGCAGTAAAAAAAGGAACCGTAATGAATTTAAACGCTACGCTTTTTGCACAGATGATTGTTTTTTTTGTTTTGGCATGGTTCACCATGAAATTTGTTTGGCCTCCAATCATCAAGGCGATCGACGAAAGAACTAGAAAAATTGCAGAGGGATTAGACTTCTCTGAAAAGGTAAAACTTAAACTTGCCGATGCTGAAAAAGATATAAAAGAAAAATTTAAAGACGCTGAGGTTCAGATTAACAAGAAGATCATTGACTCTGATCGTAGAGCGTTAGAAATTATTGAGAGCGCTAAGGCGGATGCTGCTAAAGAGGCTGAAAAAATCCTAAATAGCGCCCGGGAAGAAGCATCAGTTGAATTTTTGAAACTTAAAGATCAATTGAGAAAAGAGGTAGCTGGTATAGCTGTCTTGGGAGCAGAGCGAATACTTAAAAAAGAAGTGAATAAACAAAAACATGATGATATTTTAAGAGAACTTGAGGCACAACTCTGAAATGGCTGAATCACTTACCTTAGCGAGGCCCTATGCGGAGGCTTTGTTTAAAGTTTCCCTTCATAATGGTAAAAACTTTATCGGGGAATTAGAATCTCTGAATGCTGTTTGTAGCGACGGTGCATTTAAAAACTTAATGTTAAATCCAGCCGTTGAAAATAAAACTTTAGTTGGAATTTTAACGGCCGCTTTGCCAGTTATTCCTGACGAATTGAGAAGCTTTATTGATATACTACTAGGTAATTCAAGATTACACCTCATCAAACAGGTCACTGAACTCTATTCTGATTTAATGAATGAGCATAGTGGAGTTGTCATAGTAAATATTTTGAGCGCTTTTAAATTAACCTCTGATCAGACAAAAAAGTTAAACAAAAGCCTTGAGATCCGCTTAAAGAAAAGTGTAAAAATAAAATCATCAGTTGATGCAAGCCTAATTGGTGGACTTAAAATCATTATGAAAGACACAGTGATTGATAAATCCCTAAAGTTTCAATTACAACGATTAAAGTCTGAGATTTTTAGAAATTAAAAATTAATATAATTCATAGTTGGGAGTACTAATGCAGTTAAATCCGTCAGAAATTAGCGAAATTATTAAGGAAAAGATCAGTAGCCTGAATGTTGATGCTGAGGTAAGTAATCAAGGAACAGTAGTTACCGTAACTGATGGCATTTGCAAAATCCACGGGCTATCAGAAGCCATGCAAGGAGAAATGCTTGAGTTCCCAAATAATACTTTTGGCCTTGCCTTAAATCTTGAAAGAGATTCTGTCGGGGCTGTGATACTTGGTAATTATGAACATATATCTGAAGGTGATGTTGTTAAATGCACTGGGAAAATACTTGAAGTCCCTGTAGGAAATAGCTTGATAGGTAGAGTTGTAAACGCTTTAGGTCAACCTATAGATGGAAAAGGTCCGATTAGTGCCTCTAGCACAGGCCCTATCGAAAGAATTGCGCCCGGTGTAATTTCAAGGCAGTCTGTATCTCAGCCGCTTCAGACTGGTCTTAAGGCGATCGACTCAATGGTTCCAATTGGTCGCGGTCAAAGGGAATTGATAATTGGCGATCGACAAACTGGTAAAACTGCATTGGCAATTGACACTATAATTAATCAAAAAGGCAAAGATGTAGTTTGTATTTACGTAGCTATAGGACAGAAAGCTTCTTCAATAAAAAATGTTGTTAGAGCGCTGGAAGAAAATGATGCACTCAGTTATTCTATCGTAGTTGCTGCTTCAGCATCTGAGTCTGCTGCCATGCAGTATTTGTCGCCTTATTCTGGTTGTGCCATGGGGGAGTTTTTTAGAGATAGGGGGGAAGATGCGTTGATTATTTACGACGATCTCTCTAAACAAGCCGTCGCCTACAGGCAAGTTTCCCTGCTTTTAAGAAGACCTCCTGGGAGAGAAGCCTTTCCTGGAGATGTATTTTACTTGCACTCTAGATTGCTAGAAAGAGCAGCTAGAGTTAACGAAGAGTATGTTGAAAAATTTACTGATGGAAAAGTAAAGAATAGAACCGGATCCTTGACAGCCCTTCCTATAATAGAAACGCAGGCAGGAGACGTATCTGCTTTTGTGCCAACAAACGTCATATCAATCACTGATGGTCAAATTTTCCTTGAAACTAATTTATTTAATTCTGGGGTCAGGCCAGCAATTAACGCTGGTATCTCAGTCTCAAGGGTTGGTGGGGCTGCCCAGACAAAGTTAATAAAATCTCAGTCAGGCGGAATCCGGACTGACCTTGCCCAATATCGTGAGCTCGCTGCTTTTGCCCAGTTTGCATCTGACTTAGATGATGCCACGCGAAAGCAACTTGATAGAGGAGCTAGGGTAACTGAGTTACTCAAGCAACCTCAATATTCACCTTTATCGATTGGTTTGATGGCTCTATCTCTATTTGCTATTAACAAGGGATACTTCGATGATATAGAGGTTAGTGGTGTTTTAGACTTCGAAAAAAATCTCCACGATTTTTTTAATAACAGTTCTGGTCTTAAGTCTCTTTTAGTATCGTTGGAAAAAAATAAAAAGTTAGATGAGACTTCTGAAAGCAAACTGGAAGACGGAATTAAGCAATTTTTAAAAGATCGAAATATTTAAATCTCTTACTAATAATAAAGAATTGTTATGTCAGCTGCCAAAGAAATTAGAAATAAAATAAAGAGTGTTGAAAATACAAGGAAAATTACAAAAGCTATGGAGATGGTTGCGGCTTCTAAAATGCGCAAAGCACAAATGAGAATGAAAGCATCTCGCCCTTACAGCAAAAAAATTCGTGATGTTGTGGGTCATCTTACTCAGGCAAACCCGGAATACACACACGGTTTTATGAAAAATAATGAAAACGCCAAAGTTAGCGGCTTAATTTTAGTGTCAACTGATAAAGGGTTATGCGGCGGTTTAAACACAAATGTTTTCAGACTCGCATTGAATAAGATTAGAGAGATAGAGTCTGCAGGCAAAGAAGTATCGGCTTTGTCAATTGGAACCAAGGCGTCAGGGTTTCTTTCAAGAATTGACGTACCGATTATAGCTGGTCTCACTCAAATTGGAGACTCGCCAGACGTTGAGAAACTTAACGGTGCGCTGAAAGTTATGACAGATGAATTTTTGGACGGGAAGTTAGATGAGGTTTTCATCTGTTATAACTCTTTTGTTAATACTATGAGGCAAGAACCAATCTTAGATTCTTTGCTACCTTTGTCTGCAAAAGACTTAGAGCCAGTGAATAACTATGTATGGGACTATATTTATGAGCCAGACGCGACGTTGGTTATAGATGATTTGCTTTTAAGGTATGTGGAGGCTTTGATTTACCAAGCTGTTGTGGAAAATCTAGCCTCTGAGCAATCTGCGAGGATGGTTGCCATGAAGGCTGCTACGGATAATGCTGGCAATGTCATCAATGAACTTAAGCTCGTATACAACAAGAGCCGTCAAGCTAGTATCACTAAAGAGTTGTCTGAGATAGTTGCCGGAGCAGCAGCAGTTTAATTAAATTTTGGGGTAAAAATATGATAGAAGGTAAAATTGTTCAATGTATTGGTGCAGTTGTTGATGTTGAATTCCCGAGAGACAAAATGCCAAAGATTTATGATGCTCTAAAGATGGAAGATTCAGAATTAACCTTGGAAGTGCAGCAGCAATTAGGTGACGGAGTTGTAAGAACTATAGCATTGGGTTCTTCAGATGGTTTAAGACGAGGCATGAAAATAAAGAATACTGGCTCACCAATAACTGTGCCAGTTGGCACGGCCACCTTAGGGAGAATTATGGATGTTTTAGGAAACCCAATTGATGAAGTTGGTCCAGTGAGAAATGAAAAAAATGCTGTAATTCATAGGGACGCACCTCCATATGAGGAATTGTCCCCTTCTCAAGAGTTACTTGAAACCGGCATAAAAGTTATTGACCTTGTGTGTCCTTTTGCAAAAGGAGGTAAAGTTGGTTTGTTTGGGGGTGCCGGCGTTGGAAAAACTGTAAATATGATGGAATTAATAAATAATATTGCTAAGGCACATTCTGGATTATCCGTTTTTGCTGGAGTGGGTGAAAGAACAAGAGAAGGCAATGATTTCTACCATGAAATGATTGAAGCCGGTGTGGTTAACCCTGAAAACTTTGAAGACTCAAAAGTTTCCATGGTTTATGGACAAATGAACGAGCCTCCAGGAAACCGTCTAAGAGTTGCTTTAACCGGTTTAACAATCGCAGAGTCTTTTAGAGACGAGGGTAAAGATGTACTATTTTTTGTAGACAACATTTATCGATATACGCTAGCTGGAACTGAGGTCTCCGCGTTGCTGGGTAGAATGCCATCAGCTGTTGGTTATCAACCTACTCTTGCTGAGGAGATGGGTAAACTACAGGAGCGTATTACTTCCACAAAAACAGGATCAATTACATCGATACAAGCAGTTTATGTACCTGCTGATGACTTAACTGATCCCTCTCCAGCAACAACTTTTGCTCATTTAGATTCAACCGTGGTGCTGTCCAGAGATATTGCAGCATTGGGTATTTACCCGGCTGTTGATCCTTTAGATTCGACCTCCAGACAGCTTGATCCAAATATTGTAGGAACTGAGCATTATGAGACAGCTCGTTCTTTGCAAGGTACTCTTCAAAGGTATAAGGAGTTGAGGGATATTATTGCAATATTAGGTATGGACGAACTAGCACCAGAGGATAAGCTAGTGGTGGCCCGAGCCCGAAAAATGCAGCGCTTTTTGTCTCAACCTTTTCATGTAGCTGAAGTTTTCACTGGGTCTCCTGGGAAGTACGTTAGTTTAAGAGATACGATCAAGGGTTTTGGAATGATAAGCTCGGGGGAATTAGATCATCTTCCAGAGCAAGCATTTTACATGGTGGGTACTATCGATGAAGCTATAGAGAAAGCAAAAAATTTGCAATGAGTTTGAATCAAAATAGACTCGCATTGGAAATAGTATCTGTAGAAGAAATTTGTTTCTCAGGTTTTGCGGGGTATGTAATTGTTCCAGGAATAGAAGGGGAAATTGGTGTCTATCCCAATCACACGCCGTTGATTACTAAGATTAAGCCTGGAACTTTAAGGTTCAAAAATATTGATAGTGATGTTGAGGATATTTTTTTTGTTGCTGGGGGAATTTTGGAAATTCAGCCAAAAATAGTTACAGTCTTGGCGGATACAGCAGTTCGAGGAAAAGATTTAGACGAGCAGCGAGCTCTAGATGCAAAGAAAAAAGCTGAAGACCTTCTCCAAAGTTCTGGGGATAAAGTTACATTGGCTGTTGCGCAGTCAGAGCTAGCTACTGCAATTGCAGAGCTATCAACAATAAGGAAAGTCAGAGGTCAAAAATAGTTTCAGTTGAAACAAATTTATTGCATCGGGCTTTATCTAGGCAACCCGTGCAACGAGTTCCAATGTGGCTGATGCGGCAAGCTGGAAGATATTTACCTGAATATAATGCCACCCGAAAAAAAGCAGGATCTTTTTTAGATCTTTGTAAAAATCCGGAGTTAGCATGTGAGGTCACGCTGCAACCGATTGAAAGGTTCAACTTAGATGCTGCAATACTTTTCTCGGATATCCTTACTATTCCAGATGCATTAGGTTTAGAACTTTACTTTGTTGAAGGAGAGGGGCCTAAATTTAGAAAAGAGATAAAAAGCGAAAGTGACATTGAGGCAATTCCCTTAATTGATGTAACTGAAAAACTTGATTATGTAGCTGCAGCCGTAAAAACTATCAGACAAAGTCTAAATACCGATATTCCTTTAATTGGTTTCTCAGGTAGTCCTTGGACTTTAGCTTGTTATTCTTTATCAGGTGGCTCGTCTCGTGACGATTTTTTAAGAGCTAGAAAATGGCTTTACAGCAGACCAGAAATGTTTAAATTACTGCTTGATAAACTCACGATAATTGTTTGTGACTATTGTGAAATGCAAATATCTTCTGGAGCAAACGTAATTATGCTCTTTGATAGTTGGGGAGGGCTGTTACCAGGCCATAATTTGTCAGATTTTTCATTAAAGTACCTGAGAAGAATCATCAGACATTTAAAAACAGCCCATGACATTAAAATAATTACTTTTGTAAAGGGTGCTGGACAGCATTTAAACCTCATCGCAGATTTAAATTGCGATGCTATTGGAATTGATTGGATGACAAGTTTGAGGTCTGCTAAGGACGAGATTGGTCATCGTTGTGCATTACAAGGAAATCTTGACCCGGCAGTTTTGTTGGGGACTCAAACACATATTGAAGCGGAGGTAAAAAAATTATTTTCTTTATTTGGTAATAGAGCCAAAGGAATCGGACATATTTTTAATTTAGGGCACGGCATCTCTCAGTTTACCCCTCCGGACAACGTTTCTCATTTAGTTGAAATGGTTAAAAAGTACAGCCAACAGGACTCATGATAGTTGATGTTGCATTAGATATTCCACAAATAGACTGCCTTCAATATGAGCTAGACTGCCAAAGAGCCTTAAATGAGGACGTTATTGGTCAATGGGTGTTGGTAGAACTCAGAAGTAAGCTAACAATCGGCTTAATCTTTCGGGTATGCGAATCAATTCCTAAGGTTAAGAATTTAAAAAAGATAATTAAGATATTGAGTAACCTCCCAAAGGTTAACTCTAGTTGGTTACGATTCATAAACTTCACGGCTATTTACTATCATAAATCATTGGGCCAAGTAATTTTTACTTGCTATCCAAACTATTTAAGAGATCCTAAAAGATTCCTCGCTACGCAAAAAATAGTAAAAGCTGGTAGCTTTGATGCACTGTTGAGAGAACCTCAACACGATAAACAACAAACAAAAGTTTTATTTAAAGAAAGCACCTTAAACCCGGAGCAAAAAAAAGCTACAGGTTTAATTATGTCAAGCTCTAAGCCTATATTATTACATGGGGTAACGGGATCAGGAAAAACTAGGGTTTATTTGTCCATAATAAAATCCATTTTTCAAATAAATCAAACAGCACAAATCCTATTTTTGGTACCCGAGATATCTCTAACACCGCAGCTAGAAGAAATATTTAGGAAAGAATTTCCAAATCTAGATTTTGGAGTGTTTAATAGCAGTCAAACTCAAGTAAACAGAAGCAAAGTATGGTTAAAGGCCGCCAGAGGGCATTTAAGGTTAATTTTAGGCACAAGAATGGCAATTTTTCTTCCTTTACCAAATCTAGAACTTATAGTGGTTGACGAGGAGCATGACTCATCTTACAAGCAAGTGGAAGGGGGTCTCAGGTATTCTGCGAGAGATTTAGCAATTTGGAGGGCTTCAAAACTGAACATCAAAATCATTCTAGGCTCTGCAACGCCTAGTTCCGAAACTTTCTTAAATTCAAAAAGAAATAAATTCAAGAGGGTTTTATTGAAGAAACAAGCAAGTGGTTCTCCCCATGCTGAATTAGTGCTCGTAAAAAAAACTAATTCGTCATATGTTAACGGTTTATCCGAAAAGTCAGTTTCACAAATTAAAAAAATTTTGAAAGCTGGGAAGCAAACCATTATCTTCTTGAATCGAAAAGGTTGGGCACCTGTGATGATCTGTAAGGATTGTGGGTCAAGTGCAACATGTAAATTTTGCAGTGCTAATACTGTACTACATAAGAATAAGAATAATTGGGTGATGAAGTGTCATTTTTGTGGTGATAAGACTCCCCCGCCTTCAAAATGCACAGACTGTCTTTCAGAAAACTTAGTTTCTGTTGGTATTGGTACAGAAAATCTAGCAGAGAGAATAGGACGCTTATTTCCGGAAGCTAAAATACTTAGGCTGGATAGAGAAGCAATTCGCGGGAGAAAAGCACTTCAAGACAACTTAAAAAAAATTCGTGCTAGAGAGGTTGACATCATTATCGGTACTCAAATGTTAACAAAAGGACATGATTTTTCTGAGGTAAGTCTCGTTGTTGTTGTGGAGGTAGACGCCTATTTGAGAAATCCAGACTTCAGATCTCCAGAAAAATTATTTCAGTCCTTGATACAAGTGGCCGGAAGAGCAGGTCGGAGAGAAAGCTTGGAAAAAAACCTTGCTAAAGTTTTCGTTGAAGCAACCAACTTTGACTCTAGTTTCTTTGATCACCTCAGAAATTATGATTACGATAACTTTATTGAAGCAGTTTTGAAGGAAAGGTCAAAATCTTCCCTGCCTCCGTTCACAAATTTTGCAACCATACGACTCGCGCACAAATCAAACAGCACTTTGAGTCTGGGCCTTGAAAGTTTGATGACCTTTTTGAAAAATTATGACAAAAGTGACCCAATTCTCGAAGATGTCCTAATTAACGGCCCATTACCGGTATATCCGGAAAAAATATCCAATCGATACAGAGGTCAAGTGATTTTAGAGTCAAATGTAAGAAGTATCTTACACAAACTTTTGAAAAATTTTTCTAAAGAGGAAACTTTCATTAAGAAATTTAATGCTTCTATCGACATAGACCCAATTGAAATTTAACTAAAGTTTCTCTGCAACTTTAATCATAATTTTTGACCCCAAAGCCATCGATTTTTTCATGAAAATCGGTAGGTTCTCATGGTGAGACGATCCTTCTGCCCATTCGGCATGCTTAGTCTCATCAGCCAGCATCGTTTCCAAAACCGCTAAAGAGAGCTTATCCGTTTTGGGAAATATTTCCAAATGTTTTCTTAAATGAGTTTCAACCTGTCTTTCTGTTTCAGCTAAAAAGCCAATGGAAGTCGTTTTCCCGATAAGTCGAGCAAGTAAACCAAGCATCAAAGCACCCGAATACCATACTGGATTTAAATAACTAGGCTTAGTGTTTAAAGAATTTAATCGCTCAGAAGTCCAATTTAAGTGATCGGCTTCTTCGTTAGCAGCTGTTAATAAATACCTATTAACTTCTCGGTCTGTTTCTACTAGCATTTGACCTTGGTAAAGCGCCTGAGCAGCCACCTCTCCAGAATGGTTGACTCTCATTAGGGAACCAGCTTTCGAAGCGTCCGAAATGTTTAACGTCTCTAAAACCTTAAAATTATCTTGTTCAGAAAAAACTTTCCGTCCGGAGCCTTTAATACCGCCGAAGTTAGTTTTGAGGAAATTATCCCCAATACACAACAATTTATCCAAAAACGTAAAGTTAGGTGTAGTCACTATTTAAACTCACCTCCTGATTCATTTAGTAAATATATGACTGCCCTTTGTATTTCATCATCCGAATGTTGACTCCCTTTCTGCGCGCCCATACTACCTTTCCCATTAAGTGCTGAATAAACCAGTGCATCAAGACCCTGAGCCAACCTAGGTTTCCAAGTATCAATGTCTCCAATCTTGGGGGCATTAAGAGCTCCGGCTGCATGACATGCAGCACATCTAGCTGTGTAAACCTCTTCGCCAGTAGCCAATGAGGTCTTGACAACTAAAGCTTTATTTATCTCAGATCCGTCGACTTCAGCTAAAGGTTGTGTGCTTATTTTGCCTAACGGCGATAATCTCTCCTCAATAGCTTCTTCCGTGTAAGCATCTGAATTACTGGTTGAGTTTTTTGTAAAACCAACGAATTGAGTCAACAACACAATTATAACAATTGGTAAAATAAAAGCCGCCAATATAGCTAATATTAAATCCTTTGGCGTTTTTATTGGTGTTTCAGATTCACTCATATCTCACTTTCTGTTTAAATGTTATCGTAAGTTTAGTTTAAATTATAATATTTATATAGAGATTCGTTTCTTAAGTTAGTTCTGCAAAGACTTGAAAGAAGCGTCTGTAGCTCAGTGGATAGAGCGCTGGCCTCCGAAGCCAGGTGCCACAGGTTCGATTCCTGTCAGACGCGCCAAACTTGCTTATGAGATATTTACCATTTTTCTGAAAAGACACTTAAATGCTACAAATTTGGCAAAATCACCTAGCTAACATATTAAAAAAAGTCGTAGTTGAATTTTTAGCAAGAGATCATGAAGGCGGTGAGGATATTATTCAAAAAATAAATGTCCCAAACTCTATTGAAAAACCGAAAAATATAGAAAATGGTGACTTTTCTAGTAATATTGCTTTCAAATTAGCACAAATTAAGAGGCAAAACCCTACAGATATTGCTCAAGAATTAGGACAAAAATTTAGAGATTTGTGCCTTCACAAAAAATTTTTGATCAAAAACTTGCCTGTTTGGTCGAAAGTAGAAGTTAAAAAACCTGGGTTTACGAATTTTTTTCTAACGCCAGAAATTAGAGCTGAAACTATTGCGTTGATATTAGATGATCCTAACTTTGGTAATCCACATATTCCTCTTAAACATAGGCAGAAAATTATTTTAGAATTTGTATCCGCTAATCCTACAGGACCTTTACATGTTGGCCACGCCAGACAGGCTGTTTTGGGTGATACGATCGCAAATTTATTAAGAGTCGAGGGACACTCAGTCTATAAAGAGTTTTACTACAATGATGCTGGGAAGCAAATTGATAACTTGGGCTTATCAGTTTTTGCAAGATTGAAAGGTCTTAACCCTGAAGACAAAAATTTCCCAACTGATGGCTATAAAGGAGAGTATATTTCTGAATTAGCGAGAGAGTTTTCTAAGAGTTATGAGAGAGAAGGTTTTTCAAAAGCTAAAAAAAAAGCTCTGTCAGATTCTGATTTGATAGACAAAATTAAAAAGTTTGCCGTCGCTAGTCTTAGGGCTGAACAAAATATGGATCTTGGACATCTTGGAGTACAGTTCGATAATTTTGTTTTGGAGTCAAAATTCTACTTAAACGGTGCAATACAAGAAATATTGGACTTAATTGAAAAAAATGGATTTTCTTTTGTCAAAGATGATGCTGTTTGGCTTAAATCTTCAAGTTTTGGCGATGACAAAGATAGAGTGATGGTGAAAAGCGATGGAAGTTATACCTACTTTGTGCCTGACGTGGCTTATCACCTGGAGAAGTGGCGAAGAGGTTTCGATAGAGCCGTAAATATCCAGGGATCGGATCATCATGGTACCCTTAAAAGATTAAAAGCTGGCCTGCAAGCCTTAAAAACTAATATTTCAGAAAATTTTCCTCAAACCATTCTTCATAAAATGGTTAGAATTTTGAAAAATGATAAAGAAATTAAAGTTTCAAAAAGAGCTGGAACCTACGTAACTCTGAGGGACTTGGTTTTTTGGGCCTCTGGGAAGGAAGAGGATGTTTCTCTAGGCGGAAATTCTTCGTCGTTACGGGGTGTAAGTTTAATCAAAGGAAGGGACGCAGTAAGATTTTTTTTACTATCTAAAAAAGCGGAGACTGAGTTTTCTTTTGATTTGGATATTCTAAAAAAAACGAGTGAGGAGAATCCAGTCTTTTACATCCAGTATGCCCATGCAAGAGCCCACAGTGTGATTCAACAATCTGGGCTGTCAGCGGCGAAAATGCGAGAAGTGGTGCATCAGCCAAACTTCTTTCCTGGTAAACATTTAACCTCGAGAGCGGAAGTTCTTCTTTTGAACAGACTTTCTGAATTTCCGAGCGTCCTGAAGGAGTCTATTACCTTGCTTGCACCACATGTTCTAATTTTTTATCTAAAAAACTTGGCTTCCGATTTCCATTGCTTCTATAATGATTGCAAAATTTTAGTCGAGAACCGAGACATAAAATTTGCAAGGTTACTTCTTGTTTTTTCTGCAGCACTTATTATCAAAAGAAATTTGACACTTTTAGGCATTTCGGCTCCCAAAAACATGTAAGGTACCTTATGAAAATATTAAACCTTAAATCGAAACCTAATGGGTTTGGATTGATCAGTTTTTTTCTGGGTTTGACATTGGGCCTCGCAGTGGCGGCCTATATAGCTTTTTATGTCACCAAAACGCCAGTTCCCTTTTTAGATAAAGTTGATGGAGATATAAGTTCACAGCAGTTGTCAAATATAAAATCAGAGGAAAATGCAGTTGTGAAAATTGCTCCTACTGAAGAGTCAATTTTCTTAGCCGACCAGTTACCAGACGCAATCGTCCAAGAACCGCAAGGAGCGAAAAGCAATTTTAATAACATAACCCGGGGAAGAAGCCCAGTCGTGGTTGCTCCATCAATCAATAACTTAGAAGAAGATGAATCTCAGAAACGTAAAGCTTATTTTTTACAGGTTGGTGCGTTTAGAGCTTTAGAAGAAGCTGATAGGATGAGAGCTCGACTAGCTTTTTTAGGATTTGAGGCTTCGATTTATAAAAAAAATAAGAAAGGTAATTTGTTCTACAGGGTTAGGATGGGGCCTTATTATGATGCAGAGGAACTTAAGCAAATTAAGGCACGTCTTTCAACTAGTAAGGTTAAGTCTCACGCTGTTCTAGTAAATTAAGGAATTTTTAATAATGATCAAAAACTTTGCCGATAAATTTTTAAAATTAACTATTATATTTGGCTGTTGCTCGTATGCTTTTGCAATGTCTGCATATGACGAGGGCATTGATTACGAAATCATTTCAGATAAACATGCCTTTGCTGATACAAGAAAAATTGAGGTTATTGAATTCTTTTGGTTTGGTTGTCCTCATTGTAAAAACTTTTATCCATCACTGAGTAGATGGGCAGACCAACTTGACGATGAGGTTGAGTTTAGAAAATATCATGTTCCTTTTCGAGAGATAAACCACCAAAAATTATTTTTTACGTTAAAGAAAATGAATCTTGACAAAGATGTCGTGCCTCGGGTTTTTATCGCTATGCAAAATAAACGACTTCCGCTGAAGAACTTTTTGGACATTCTTTTTTGGGTGGAGGAGCAAGGTATAGATAGCAAGGAATTCGAAAAGAACTGGAATTCCAAGGAAGTTAGAAATTCAATGGATTTGGCTACAAAATTGATGGGTGAATTTAAAATTACTGGGGTTCCACAACTAGTAGTAGACGGAGTTTACCGAACTGGACCATCAATGGTTGGTGGAAGTCATAGAAAAGCTATTAAAGTTCTGGATTTTTTGATTGATAAGAGGCGTAGCAATTAGTTGCGAATCACATAGCTATAAACTTTTTTCTTACTTACTTGCAGCTCTCTGGAAAGAATCTTTACAAGGTCAGCATTCGTCATGTGGGGTTGCAATGCATAAATCCATTTTCTAAGCCTTTCATCTTCTAGGTCAGTCTCAACAGCTTTAGGGACATCAAGGGTAACAACAAATTCTCCCCTAGTGGCATCGACAGGAGAGCTATTACCATCCTTAAATTTAGTAAGATGATTGTCTACACTGTCAAACCAATGCGCTTCATATACTTTAGTAATTTCCTTACTTATAAACACTTTAGTTTCCGGCCCAAAGGCCGCTTGTATGGCAGTGAGTGTTTTCAATAGTCTACTGGCTACTTCAAAAAAAACTACAAAACCACCCATATTTCGCATTTTCATGAGTAAATTCGTTTGCTCTCCAATTTTCCGAGGAAAATACCCCCAGAAAGACAAAGGTTCGTTTTTACTCAACTCAAAGCCACTTACCGAAAATGACGATACGAGAGAGCAAGGCCCGGGAATACTAAAAATTCTAAGACCTATGCTTCGGCAATGGCTGATCATCCTAGCTCCTGGATCGCAGATTGCAGGTGTGCCAGCATCACAGGTAATAACAATTATTTCATTTTTTTTTTTATATTTAGGTTAGCTACAGTCTTAGCCTCGCTAAATTTATGGAGTGATTTTATTCCTAATGGCGGTTTTTTCAAATTTAAAAGAGTCAGAAGTTTTCGCGTAATTCTAGTGTCTTCAGCAAAGATTAGGTGGCAATTGCTCAAAATTAGTTTAGCTCTTTCGCTCAAATCAAGTAAATTTCCGATGGGTGTAGCTAAAACGTATATACCCGACATCATCTGATTTTGACGTTTATGGAGTGTAGCTGTATCTGTCATATTTTCTTCTCTAATTTTTTATCTGTAATTTATACTATAATTTAAGATTTATCACTGGTGAAGATTATGTCGCAGCAATTGCAGCGTGTGTGTTCGTTTATGATTGTTTCAGTAATTACAATTGCAAATTCTGGGTGTTTTCCAGTTGTTGCCACTGGGATGTTTGCCACTGCAGTTGCAGTTACGGACCGCAGAACGCCGGGTATTATTCTTGAAGACGAAACTATTGAATTGAAGTCTATCCAAAGAATTTCCGCTGAGTTTTCTAAGTCCAGTGTGTCAGTGTCGGTAACTAGCGTCAACCGAATAGCACTTATTACTGGCTGGGTGCCTAATGAGGGAGTATCAAAGAAAATCAGTGCTTTAGTTGCTGATATTGAAAATGTCAGGGATGTTTTCAATGAGGTTAATATTGGTCCCGTTACAACAACTAAAACATTTGCAAAAGATGCAATACTGACAACAAAAGTAAAAGCCAGTTTGATAGACGAAAAAAACTTAAACGGTAACGTCATCAAGGTAAAAACTGAAAATGGTGTAGTTTTTCTTTTGGGTTTAGTAACTAAAAGAGAAGCAGATTTAGCTGCAGATATAGCTTCTAGAATAGATGGTACAAGACGAGTAGTTAAGGTCTTTGATTATATTACTGAGGAAGAATTAACCAACCTACAGAGTAGATTAAAAAAAACTGAGTAAATTTTACTCAACAAGTATGATTCTGGATAAGTTTGTCATACTCTCTTCTAATCATTTTAAAGATAGGACCAGGTTCTGCTATTCCATTTTTATCTACAATTTTTTTATCTATTTTTGTAATTGGTAAAACTTCTTTGGTTGCAGACGTTAAGAGAATTTCATCAGCTGAAAATAAATCTTGAATCGATAAATCTTTTCTAGTTATCGAAATATTCAAGGTTTTACAAATGTCACTTATAACTTCAATTCTTATTCCTTCTAATATTTTTTTGCTTTTCTTCGGAAAATAAAGTTTTCCATTTTTGACTAACCAGATACTGGAGGCAGCACCCTCGGAAAGTTTATTATTTCTAAAAAGTATCGCCTCATCTGCTTTTTTTTCTGCTGCCTGCTGACGAGCAAGTACATTTGCCAGAAGGGCAGTAGATTTTATATCGCATCTTAACCAACGATTATCCTTTAAAGTTATGGCTGATAAACCAAGTTGAATATCTTTCTCAGAGGGCCTCTCTAGCAGGCTTGTCATTGAAAAAAAAGTTGGACAGAGGATTTTACTTGGAAAAGCATGTTTTCTAACTGGGCTGATGCCTCTAGATATTTGAATGTATATTTGCTGGTTGAAGTGATTATCTAAGTTTATTAATTTGTCGACTATTTGACGGATATCTTTTGTTTGAAGGTTAAGGTTAATTTTTAGTCTACCCAAGCTTCTAAAAAGTCTGTCTATGTGACTTTCTAGGTAAAAAGCTCTTTTCTGGTAAACAGGTATAACCTCATAAATTGAATCAGAAAATTGAAACCCACGGTCTAAAGGAGAAATTCGTGCTTCACTTAGTGGCAACCACTCACCGTTTAGGTAAACGATTGGATCCTGCGCAACTGAGTTTTTAGAATCACTTTCCGACGAATAAGATGCCAATATATAAACCCTAAAGAACCAATCGGTCAACGATCTTACCGTCAATTAGATGGCTAGTAATGATTTCATCAATATCATTCTTATCAAGATATTGATACCAAACTGCTTCCGGATAAATAACTAAAACTGGACCAAAGTCGCACCTACCCAGACAGCCGGCTTTATTGATCCTAATCTTGCCCTCACTGAGGTTACTAAATTCTTTAATTCTGTCTTTAGCGTAACGTTGGAGGCCTTGGGCATCACAGTGGCCGCAACAAGTCTCGTTTTCATTACGAACATTGATACAGAAAAAAACGTGCTTATCAAAGTACATATAGTCTAATTTATACAACATAATAATAAAATGTGGAACATTAAATATCTCAAAGAAACCAGATCTACGCAAGATGATGCATTAAATTTTTTAGCTGAAGCCGTAAATCCAAAACCACACATTTTTTACTCATTTAATCAGCTTAGGGGTTATGGGCGAGGGGGGAAAAGATGGCTTTTGGGCGAGCTCACCCTTGCTTCAACTTTTCTTGTACCAGAGCAAAGCCATCGCAAGAGTCTAGTTTTAAATCAGTCCATCTCAGTTTGTCTTATAGTTTTAGAACTATTAGAGAGGTATCTAAATAAACCAAGGTACCATTTTTCGTTGAAGTGGCCAAACGACCTACTAAAAAATGGAATAAAGTTTGGAGGAATTCTAATTAACAGAGTTACTGTTAAAAATGAAACCTGGTTAGTTGTTGGTTTAGGGCTGAATCTCTTCTGGGGTAGAGAAAATACTGCGTTTTATGCTGTTGGCGTTTTTGACTCGTTAAATGCCGCAAAGAAATTTAACTCCAGTAACTTTCTTATCCAACTTGGAGAAAAATTCTTAGAAAAACCGCCGGCAAGTGAACAAAAAGATAACGCCAAAGAGTTTAATAGAAGGGATTTTTACCATTTAAAAAATGTTACTCTTCTGAATGAGAAAAATAAACAAATATCAGGAACCAACCTTGGCATCGATAGGTTCGGATCGATAATTATTAAGGTTTCTGGTGGGAAAAAAATTCATATACCCAATGGAAGTTTTATAAATAAGTGAATCTCTTAGTAGATATTGGTAACAGTCGAATTAAGTGGGTTTTCCTTCAGGATTTGAGGTCCACTAGGGTAATGGTTGGCGAGTTCGCTTCGTTAGAAAATAAGTTTATTGGAAAAAATGGATCACATTTTTTAAAAGTACTGAATAACACTTTTCTTAAAATCAGCTCACGCAGTACCGCCCCTATAATTTCCGACTGTCAATGTATAATCTCGTCTGTAGCATGTAAAGATATTGAAAATATTGTCGCTAAAGTCCTAAGGAAATTTCTTTGCCAAACGAACATTCCAACAATAAAAGTGGAACCTGAAAAAAAATTTTCGTTTAAGTGGGGAACTGCTGTTTTAAAAACTAGCCGGGAAAACCCTGCATCCTTGGGTAAAGACAGATGGGCTGCGTTAATTGGCTTTGCTTCTAATATACCTCTTAGTAAATTAAAAAATGAAAAGGTAATTATAGTTTCTGCAGGGAGCGTAACAGTAACGGATGTAGTATCCATAAAAAAGGTTGACAGTGGTACAGTGATATTTTCTCATCTTGGGGGATTTCTCACTCCGGGATTTGGGAAAATGAAAGATAGTTTGTCGGGGATAAACCAAAAGCTAGTGTCTACTCTCAAAAACTTTTCTTCATTACCAAATGATACGGAAGACTCTTCTTCAAGCGGAATAGCACTGAGTCAAATTTCACCATTGTTTCATCTCAAGGAGATAAAAAAAATTACGCTGTGCGGAGGATATTCTGAACAGTATTTAGAATCTATGAATCACTTTGGTGCGAGAAAGCTGATAATTACTATTGATGAGTGGTTGATCATGAGAGGGCTTTATTGGTATTCGCAGAACTACTCATAATTTTAAGGACGCACTATTTCTCTTTTTTTAGCTCTTGAAGAATACGTTTCCTAAACAGATTCAATTCTCTTACATTTTCAAAGGATTGATTAAATAGAAGTGATAGATTATGTAAAATTCTATCAGCAACCTTCTTTTCCCAGCCGCTATCAAATTTTATCTGATCGTCGAGCCACGTTTCAAGCCAGCCAGGTTCAGGCAATTTGCTTTGTATTGTATCGTTTGGAAAAAGAGATTGGTTTACATGTAGATTAGTGGGATGCAAAGCTTTCGCGCTGCGACTAGCAGAAGCCATCAAAACACCAACCTTGGAGAATGCCGCTTGAGCAGTTTCGCCAAGTTGATTTATAGCTCTCTTCATATATTTTAAGTAAGCACCGCCATGTCGAGCCTCATCCTTTGCAATAATCTCATAAATACTTTTAATAACTGGCTCAGTGTGCCACTGAGCCGCACATCTATACCAGTGGTTGAGTCTAATTTCACCACAAAAATGTAGCATAAGGGTCTCAAGAGCAGGAGCAGGGTCAAATTCGAATCTTACTGCGTGTAGTTCCTCTTCAGTTGGAACCAAGTGGGGGCAAAATCTTCTTAGATATTCCATTAACACTAAACTGTGTTTTTGTTCTTCATAAAACCATACTGACATAAAGGCTGAAAAATCACTATCGTGTTTATTGTCCCTTAAAAACATTTCAGTCGCTGGTAAAGCAGCCCATTCCGTAATTGCGTTCATTTTAATCGTAACTGCCTGATTTTCGGTTAGCTTATTTTTTTCGAACAAATTCCACGGTATGTCTTTTTCTAAATTCCAACGAACCCTTTCGAATGATCTAAAAAGGCCAGGGTACAACATTGAGGACGGCGGGTTGTCATTTAGATTTTCAATTGTCTTCATATTTGATTGTCTTTTTTGGCAGTTTCGAAATTTGTTTTTTTATCCAGTTGATTGGATACTTCATCGGGGTAACCAAGGATATTAGTTCGCTGGCGTCCCAAAAATCCGTGTGAGACTTGATTAAATTCTCCTCATTAAGTGCTATCCAGCTGACGCCGGGAAATTGATTTCCAGTTTTTATTCTTTTGACAGTAAAAGTAAACAGCCATCGCACGACAATAGTATTTTCCATTTTTACGATCTCTAAGTTACCGAACCTAGCATCCTCCAACCTAGTGTACATGGCTTTGTACATGCTATCTATTTTATCTTTGCCTTTAAGTGTATGCAATGGATCATTAAATGTAGCATCTTCTGCATAATATTCCATGAATTTATTAAGGTTATCTTCCCTTAGAGACGAGATCGAATAACTAAATTTTGCTAAAAATTCAGGACTAATCATGCCACCTTCCATTCTTAAAAAGAATATTCATCAGGAAAAAAAAAAATTCTTTTTGGTAAGATTCGCAACAGCTTTAAATAAAGTGAAAAAACCAATGGAAAATGAATTTCGAAGCGACCCTTTTTTACACCGTCAACTATTTGCTTTGCAGCTAGGTCTGAAGTCATTATTAAGGGCATAGATCCTTTATTTTTTTTTGTCAGCCGAGTATCTACGAATCCAGGACAAACTAAAGATATATGAATATTAAATTTTTTTAACTCGATGTAACTCGACTCAGCAAAATGATTCATTGCTGCTTTGCTTGCACCATAGGTAGTAGCCCCCGGTAGCCCAATATAGCCCCCAACACTGGATATCCAAATCCACTGAGGCGAGTTACGCATGGTGCATTTATTTTCAATCCAGTAATTCTTTAATTTATTGAAAGGCCGGATTGTTTTTAAAAAATTCACTATTATTATTTCCTCCGCGAGTTCTTCATTAAGATCTTGAATGTGCATCGGTGCATAGATAGCAGGACACCAGAAAACCATGTCTATACTTAACTCCTTGGCAACCATTGTTTTAAAAAAGTTTTCTACAGAAGAATCGTTTTTTATATCGAGTGGGCAAACAATACTATTTGGGAAATTTTCTTTTAATAGTTCTTCGCGCCTAGCTGACAGAATTAGAGTGTTCTTTGATTTTTTAAGTATTTTAGCTAAAGAAAATCCAATTCCACTTGAGGCACCAACTATCCAAATAGTTCTCCCTTGAAGCTCTTTAATAACAGGATTTAGAGCGGAAAATATCAAGGTAAGCTCTTTGTGAAGGTGATTGTCACACTGCCAAGTCTTATTCCATATTTAGAAAAAGTTGCTTGATTCAGAAGGATGTTTTCATCTAGTAAATACATCCAATCTTCGAAATTAACCGATATACTCTGCACCAAACTATTTTCCAATTCCAGGTTATATAAATATTGCCACTTAAGAGTGTTACCAGAAAGCTGCCCAAAAGCCACCCCAATCACGTTTTCAGCCTCACCAGTCCATGTAAGATCGTTTTCTTTTTTTAAATACCAAATCCTAGTTTCCCTCTTACCATCGCTCCATTCAAAATCTTCAACTAATTTACCCTCGTTTGCAGAAAAGCTACCCTTAATATCTACTTTAAATCTTTTTAAAATTTCCCCAGATCTATCCTGGACTACTCCCCAACCCACAGTGTTACCGCTGAAAAATTTCTCTAAATTTAATTCAGGCTTTTCATTCTCATAAAGTAGTACACTTTTTGTGCCGCAAGAGGAAACTAATGCTAACAAACAAAAAATTGCAACTTTTCCTGCTATCGTTTTGAATTTCCCTAACATTTTCAAGGTAATAAATCCTCTCTATTTTTTATAAATAAGATAATTAAAATTAGACTTGTAATTTTAATTATGCACGGTATCCCAGCGTAGAAAAATTGTAACCAAAATAAACCATTCTCGCTGCCTTCGTTAACTGATGAGTATCCAAACACATTTAAGAGCGGTAGTACTATTCCTGATGCTATTGCGAGAGATAGCTTATTACAAAGATTCCAAATACTAAAATAAGATGCCTCCATTTCCCCCCTATGATTTGAATTAGTAATTAAATTAGAAAGTATTGATGGTGGGCAAATCAACTCAGCACCTAATAGAAAACCTGTTAACATACAAATGACTAAAAATCCTACAAAGTCTCCTTCGCTTAAAAAATAGGTAAAGGAAAAAAATACAACGGAAAAAGCAATCGAGACACACCATGTAGGCATAGTTCCGTATCTGCTTATAAAAATTTTCCAAACTGGAATGCCGATAGCAGAAAACAAAAAGTATATAGCGAGGAGTATACCTCCTTGAGAATTATCTAATTTTAAAATATCACGAAAGAAAAAAATAAACAGCAGGGCTGGTATTGCATTTGCAAGTGCGTTAACAAGAAAAATAAAATAAAGTAAAATATTACTACTAACTAATATTTTTCTCCAAGACCTTTTTTCGCTTTTCGGCTGAAGAATTTGCTTGATATTGCTTTTTTTTAGACTGATGAGCATAAAAAAAACCAAGCTTAACAACAAGATACTAACTAAGGATAAAACCTTAACCATATTGAGCGTGACTAGCATGGAAGCAGTTATAACACCACTTAAAATAAAAAACTCTCTTAAAGCTATAAGCCGAGATTGAACCGCCGGATCTGCCGACCATGATACTGCCCAGCTTTGGTAGCTCAAAAGCGCTATACCACTAAAAATAGAGACTGCTAAAGTTAAGGTTGTCAGCCAGAGAACTGCAGCATTATATGTTTCAAAGACTCGTGGTGGATTTAACAGTAGGCATAAACTTCCAATCATTATAAATAGAGAGGGAATGAGCCACTTTATATATTTATTGGAACCCGAAGATCCATCGATTATCTGCCCAAATATTGGATCAGTAATAGCATCAGACAATCGGACAAACATTAAAATTATTCCAATTGTGGTTAGAGTTAAACCGTTTACTCCTTCATATATAACTGGCGTTGCTAGGTAAAGAGGAAGAGCCGTGAATGCGAAGAGCAACCCAGTAAATCCATAGTAAATTTCATTCTTGCTTACCTTAATCATTCATTGATGTTCAACAATTTTTTTCGTAATGAGGGTTCAGAAGTTTTTACGTCTAACCATATGGAGAAAAAAGCCCTTGTAAATTCTAGATCATTAGAAGAAGAATAGAACTTTTCATTCAAAAAAAGTTGTATCCCTGTTTCAGGTGAAAAAAAAGTACTTACCAAATCACCTTCCTTAACAGTTGGCAAGTTTATCGTCATCCAATTTTTCCACCTGTAATTTTTTTCTTCGTCACTGTATCCTAATTTAATTATTTCCTTAAGGCTGCGTCTAGCTATGGTTGAGGAATCCCAGCTTTGAAAGTAATTTATTTCGAGAGCAAAATTAGATCCAAAAACGTTTTCGCTATCAAATGCGCTATTACTAATAAGTCTAGCCCTGTAGAGCTTGATACCGAAAAGATAATTCAAATCACCACTCCCTATTTCTTTAGGCACTTGCGAAATAAGATTATCATAAGCCAACAAACCATTACTTGTTTCTCCAATGCATTTTGTAGATGAAAATAATACAAAAGCACAGAACAAAATTGTACTAACTATTTTTTTTGAAAACATATTGAGCTACCGTAATCTCCTCAGAGTTGAAACCCGCTTTACAATATTCCAGATAAAACTTCCACTGCCTACGAAACTTCTCGTTGAACCCCATTTTACAAATTTCGTCGTTTGATTCTGAAAAGTTTTTTGACCATCTAGCCAGCGTCTCAGCGTAATCTTTCCCAAAAAATAACTCATCTATGATTTCAAATCCCACGTTCTTTGCCAAACTACGAAAAACTTTTGGCGAGGCTAACATTCCTCCTGGAAAAATATATGTTTGAATATAATCTATTCGGTTCCTGTAATGGTCAAATTTTTCGTCACTAATTAAAATTGTCTGAATTAAAACTTTCCCACCTTCTTTAAGATTGTTGAAGAGGCAGTGAAAAAATCCGACCCAATAAGCTTCGCCTACTGCTTCAAACATTTCGATAGATAAGATAGCATCAAATTTTTTATTTATGTCTCGATAATCTTTCAGTTCTACAGTGCTTTTTCTCTCCGATCTTTTTGATATTTCCTCTGATACGTATTCATATTGTTTGTTTGATAAAGTTATACCGTGGTAATTCCAAGAAGTCTTTTCAATTATAGTATAAGCCAAACTCCCCCAACCGAAACCAATCTCACAAACGTCAGAACCATTAGGTAGGGGCTGAATTATTTCTATCGCTCGATCTAATTTATTTCTTTGTGCCTGATCTAAAGTCACTGAAGAACAACTTTCATCATGACTTTTGAATAAACCACTCGAGTAAGTCATTGAGGAATCTAACCAAGCTCTGTAAAAATCATTGCTGATGTCATAGTGAAATTCGATATTTTTTTTTGCATTAATTTTTGAGTTGAATCTAAAGTAATTAGCAATAGCTCTAAAAAATAAAAAAATCTATTTCCATGTATTACAGAATCTAAAGACTCTTTATTTAAGACTACAAAAGTTAATAAATTAGATATGTCATCTGAATTCCATAACCCCTCTATGAAACACTCCCCGAATCCTACATCTCCCCGTTCTAACACTCTGGAGAAAACCTGCCAATCTTTGAGTTGCAGATCAGCAATAATTTTGCAGGGCTCATTTTTCCCCTCAAATTTTAATATTTTCTGATCAGGTGTTTTCAAGTATAAAGTGCCAACTTGAATTCGATTAAGTAATTGAACAACAGCTTTTGATTTAAAATTCATCATTCTTTGTTAATATTTCCTTTAACATTTTGTCTATCTACAATTTTTATGCCTTTTAACCAAAGAATTAGCGCTTGGAAATTTATCCTAGAGAGCGTAATAACTGGAGAAAAAAGAACTTTCATCAGCTTAAGCAAACCATTGAGATTATCAAGTTCCAAAACTCTACCACTCAATGAGGTAATCATTAGTGGTTTATCATCAATCTTCAATTCTATTCTAGTTGTTTCTATTTTTTTTTTTGTCATCGCGGTAAAAACGAAATTTATAAACACCTTTCACTTCAATAAAAGGTGAAACATAGAATGACTTGTCTGCCTCAATGGTTTCTCCGTTCTTAATTACATCCCCCATATTTTTTTTTAAAACGTAACATTTTTTTTCACCGAAAGTATTGTTTACTTCAGCAATAATCCCAATCATATTTTTGTATTTATCCTCACAAAACCAAAAGCTAACTGGATTAAAACCCAACCCTAAAATTTTTGGGGTTGTTGATAGCCAAATCTTATAAATCGGGCGGGAAAAATTTTTCTCTCCCAGTAAGTTGATAACCCATTCTTTAAAACCCTTACCATTACCATAGTTTTTTTTTGCTGACCGAGAGTATTGAATATCGGTTTATTCCGAAAAGTAAATTACCATACGGCTCTGATATAGAGGTAATTGGAATAGAGACGAAAAAACTTTTGTAAAGGAACCTATGAGGTATTTCTCCTAATCTGTTGTGAATGATCTTCGCGAAAAAAAATTTGACAGAGTCATTCAAATTATTACTCTTGAAAGTTAGGTAAATGTATCTTGTTAAAGGCTTTAGCTATTCCCATTCCAGCTGAGAAACCGTCTTCATGAAAACCATTACCAAGCCATGCGCCAGCGTACCAAAAATTGAATGTTCCTTGGTGCTCAGCTAAGTCCTTTTTAGCTGACAGGGATTCAAAGTCAAATATAGGGTGTTGATATTTGATCGGAATTTTGATGCTTGAGTTAGCCGGAGAGATCTCGGCATTAAGAGTAACGAATAGATTTTTCTTTGTATTTAGATTTTGTAACTTATTCATCCAGTAAGTTATAGAAATTCCGTTTTTATCTAATTTTTTATTATTTGTTCGGTAATTCCATGCCGACCAAGTAACCTTTCGTTTTGGCATAAGAGAGTCATCATTATGGAGGTAACCAAAGTTTTTTTGAAACTTAAATTTTTTAAGAATAGAAAATACTGAATTTGATTCATTAATTATTTTTACAGTTTGGTCGGCATGACAACAGAAAAATACTGCATCGAAATCTAACGAAAATGTTTCTTTACCTTTTGCTCCGCTTATACAAATTTTATCCTCTTTACTTTTACAGCCCACTTTCTGCACTTTATGACCTAAATGGATTGTCATTTCCTTTCCTATTTTTTCTTTAAATTTATTAATGTAAGACGTGCTCCCGTTTTCGATGGAAAACCACTGGTGATGGCCCCCTACACCCAATAGCCCATGATTGGCAAAAAAGTTTATTAAACTGACGGCTGGATACTCTAAAATCTTGTTAACTGGAGTTGACCAAATTGCCCCAGCCATTGGAAACAAATAGTTCTCCCTAAATGAATGACTGTATCCAAACTTATCTAAAAAATCCCCTATTGTGTATTGTGCTGCATTACTATCAGAGAGTAGTATCTTGGAATCAGAGTTGAATCGTATGACATCTTTGATCATCAAGTAAAAGTCGTAAGACCATATATTACTCATCTGTCCAAACAAAGAAAAGATAGACTTACCTGACCACTCAAACCTTCCACTATCTTTTGAAACTGAGAAAGACATTTCAGCTTTGTTATATTCAACTTGAAGTTCAGTCAGCCAACTAAAAAAATTAGGATAGTTTACTTTATTGAACACTATAAAGCCGCTATCCACATGGACTAGATTATCATCAAGCTTAAGATGGTGGGTGTGTGTATGACCACCTAATCTTTCCTCTTTTTCAAATAAAACGACATTAGTGCTCGGGTTTAAGTGCCATGCGACGGACAAACCAGTTATGCCGCTGCCAATAATAGCAATCGTTTTTTTTGCCATAGGCTAGTGAGTTAGTAACTTTCAACTCTGGCGTAGGCAGAGTGATTATGGATGGATTCAAAATTCTCCGATTCAATAGAAAACTTCAAGATTCTTTCTGATCTTTTTAGTTGCTTAAGGTGAATCGCTACATCCCTCACTAAATCTTCAACAAATTTTGGGTTGTCATATGCTTTTTCAGTTACATATTTTTCATCAGGTCTTTTTAGCAAACCCCATAATTCACAAGAAGCTGACTTTTCTGCTATTTCAACTATTTTCTCTACGTCAATGTTTAAATCGATTAAGGTAACGGATACAGATATGTGAGAGCGCTGATTGTGCGCACCGTAATCTGAAATATTTTTTGAACAAGGACAAAGACTAGTGACAGGTACAACTACGTTCAATGTTAGAAAATTATCTTTGGAAGTTGACACTGCTACTTCCCAAGTAACTTCATAATCCATTAAGCTTCTTACTTTAGACACTGGAGCTTCTTTTTCAATAAAAAAAGGTAATGTTAATTTTATCCAACCTGATTCAGCATCAAGTTTATCAAGCATTCTGGATCCTAAGGATATTAAGTTTCGATGATTTATTGGTTGCTTATAATCGCGAAGCACCTCAATAAATCTAGACATGTGTGTTCCCTTAATATTGGCTGCCAGACTAACTGTCATATCTAGTGTTCCGATGGAAGAAAATTTACAGTTTCCCACGGAGACATCTAAGGGATATTTGAGTCCTCGTATACCAACTTTTTCGATCTTGACGGCTCTTGCATCCGTCTCAGATTGAACGTCTGGAAGTTTATCTATAGTTAGTTGTTCTGGGGCGTTCATAGGTTTCCTTTAAGCTCAGTCTCTCATCGGAAATGAGTTAACTAGATTGATTATTTTTGTCTACCGCAAGCAATTTTTCAATTTCGGCCTTCATCCTCTTGCTAGTTGGGGATGTAAATGGAGAGAAGCTTCTATGAAATGTCCCATTCTTGTCAATAAGATACTTGTGGAAATTCCAAATCGGCTCCTCAGATTTCTGCGCAAGAGTTTTAAATAGTGAATTCGCTCCAACTCCCTTCACGCTAGAATTAGCAAACATCGGAAATTTCACTCCATAAGTACTTTCGCAAAAGTCGGCTATCTCTTTATTTGACCCCGGTTCTTGATTGAAGTCGTTCGAAGGAAATCCTAGTATGACAAGGCCTTTATCTTTGTATTTTTTGTGAATTTTCTGAAGGCCGCCGTACTGCTTAGTGAAACCGCAAAAGCTGGCTGTGTTAACCACCAAAACAACATTTCCGACATATTGACATAAGTTAACAGGTGTATCATCTTGCAGTTTCGGGAAAGTTTTATTCAATAACTCGGAACAGTTTTGACCTGCATGAGTGAGTGTCCATGTAGACGTAAGTAAAATAGACGACAGAAAAGTGAGTAATTGTTTTGATTTCACTAGGTTAATATAAACAAAATAACATAATTACAGTACCAAGCTAATAAAAATCCCTCAACTAAAACTTTAAATTTCAGGGGTTAATAATCCCATATTTACATTTTTTTGTGGCTTTTTTTCTTTTAATCGTGCTTGATGCTGAATTTTTATGCTCTTTTTGCCCGCTGTCGGGTTTAACCGCTGCCTCAGTCTTAAAAGATTTATTGGAGACCTCTCCTAAAACAATATTCATATTCTTTTCAATCTGACTCCACCATGAACTAGCTGTTGACAAGGTAAGTTCAGATATTTTCCTGTTGATCTCCTCCTGAAAGTTTTTATTTTGCCCCTTTTTTAATTCTTTAAGGGTGTTTAATGTGTTTAATTGGACCTCTAACGCCTGAATAGTAGCTTGAAGAGTGCTAAGATTAAGCTCTAACCATTTTTCAATAGCTTTTAACTCTTCAATTTTTTTTTGAAAATCCGTCATATTGAAATCATTGGTATTTTCGTCGGCAAATAACTTAGTCATATGATTCCAAGGGTACAATGGAGGAAACGAATATTTATTTTCCTTTTCTGAAGACAATGTACTGTCCCTTTCTCTTTATTCAAAAAAATAGAAATGTTTAGGCTTAATTGGTTATTTTTTGCTTTTGCAATTTCAGCCCTAATACATTTAACCTTATTATTGTTTTTTAATTCCGAACAATTTTCAAGAGAAAACAAAAAAGAAATTTATTCAATTTTAGATTTCAGCTTAAATATCGAACCCAACGAAAAAAAATCAGTTTTTTCGGACGTAAAACCAAAAAAATTAATTGCTAAAGAGAAACCACAAATTATTGAAAAGCTGCAAGAACCTGCTAAATCTCTGACTAAGCCCCCAGTAGAGGAAACAGCACTGAAACCAGATTTCGTTAGAAGAAAACATAAGAAAAATGATTCTGAACGCACAGAAAGTGATTTAAAAACACCTAGTACAGTGGGTAAGTTTCCTATTCTCGTATATTTTGGCGAATATGAGTTTGGATCTGAACCGGTTGGAAAAGGAGTTCTGGAATTCACAGTAATCGAAAAAGAAAAATATACTATATCCCTTACGGCAGAAGCGATTGGTTGGACTAAGTTTTTTCTGCGAAAACCTCTAGCTTACAAATCAGAGGGTAGATTTTCGACGGGAGGTTTCATTCCAGAATACTACGAAATGGTAACTCCAAAAAGAGGTAAAAGCTATGCAAGCGTAGACTACAAAAAAGCAGAAATTTATTTTTCATCCATTGACAGAAAAACGGAGTTCGATGGGAACATTTATGACCCGTTAAGTCTCATTTTCCAAATTGCCTTGCTCGCAGATGTAAATGATATTTTTGCTACAAACTATTCAAATATTTTTTCAGTATTTAGTCGAAAGAAAGTCGATAACATGACTGTTCTGCCTGCTCCTTCTCAAGAAGTGGTTTTACCTGATGGGTCATTTATTTCTGCTTTAAGAATTAAAAGTCAACTTGTTAGTGGTTCAAAAAAGGGACTTCTGGAATTTTGGCTCGACCCATCTGATGGTCACTTACCTGTCAGGATAGCGCTAACAGATTTGAAGAAAGACAGAAAATTAGAGTTCTTAGTTCTTCGTGGTAAAGATCAAGAGATTAATAAAATGATAAAAAACCAACCATCTGATGAAACAAAAAAAAAATCACACCCTTATCATCAGTTATATTGACTTTAAATTTCAATAAGAGGAAAATATAGGGTTCGGTGCGGAGGGGTGCCCGAGTGGTTAAAGGGGGCAGACTGTAAATCTGTTGGCTTTGCCTACGTTGGTTCGAATCCAACCCTCTCCACCAATAG
>MDTB01028363.1_pt1 | contig 119024 bp, 108 predicted proteins | sample 811161 | NCBI WGS metagenome assembly MDTB01 (sample SAMN05326650, study PRJNA326480) | marine metagenome | isolation source: seawater | place: Mediterranean Sea | collected 2009 | reverse complement strand
ATGGGCAGAAAATCCTGAATCCATAAATAGCCAAATGGAAGATCCGCCTGAAGCTCCCATAAAAGCAGAATTATTCCTTCCAAATGATTTAGAAACGAAATTTGCAACGGCGGGCCTTTCTTCGGAGATAATTCAACTAGTTAGTTTTTTTTATTCAGATATTATTGAGTATCAAAACCAAAAATGTGCTGAAGGTTACCTGAGTATTGTTGCGGAGACTGTTGAACGCTCCAAGGAACTATCAAATAAAAAAAGCTTTGTAGAGCTTATTGAGACAGTTGTTCGTAACATGCATAAATTAATCACGTATAAAGACGAGTACGAGGTTGCGCGGCTTTTCATATTGCCTGAAATAAAGCATGAAATGCTTGGGATGCCTCAAAGTTCTGGCAAAGCGACTTGGCATTTTCACCCTCCATTTCTTCGTTCAATGGGTCTCAATCGTAAACTAAAAGTACCGTATGGCTTAGCATTACCTGTCATGAGGCTGCTATCCAAAGCTAAAGCAATCCGCGGGACTAGGTTTGACCTTTTTGGTTATGCAGAAATTCGGAAAATAGAACGCCAGATACGCGACGAATATCAAAAAGAGATAGGTGAAGCACTCAAGGTTTTAACTGAAAACAATTTTGATCAAGTTCTTACTCTTGCTGCCTTGCCACAGAATGTACGGGGGTTTGAGCATATAAAATTGGAAAGGTCAAAGAAGTTTTTGGAGGACCTGTCGCTGCTTTCGAAACAACTCCATAGCTGACTAACTATTGTGATAAGCAGTAGATGGCTCCAGCGCCTGCTGCTCCTGAGATGGAGGCACCTGGTGACCCTATAATGAGGTCATCTTCGATGATTAGAAGAGCCGTTCCAAATGGTCCGTTGGTTTTAGCATTTCCTGTGAAAGCGTCTTGGTCGACGTGGAGAAGTTCGTTGCATGTTGCGCCCATTCCGTTTGTAGTTCCGAAGAGAATGTGTGCTACTCAAGTGTTTGTGTGTCCGTTGATGGTTTCGCCTGGAGCGCCAATGATCAAATCAAAACGGTTCCATGCTCCCACGATACTCTCAACATTACAGGTTTTTCTTCGCCTTCTTTAAACGGATATATCTCTAGTCGATGGTGCGGAAGTGTAAACCGGTGGCTAGAATCACGTGATGTCTAAGATTTGTCAAGTTACTGGGCGTAAGCCAGCTTTTGGGAATAACGTATCTCATTCGCATAGAAAAACTCGTCGTCGTTGGAATCCGAATATCCAGATTAAACGATTTTGGGTTCCTAATGAAAAACGTTGGGTTACCTTGACGGTCAGTGCCAAAGGCATAAAAACCATTAATAAGAATGGCATTGAAAGTGTTTTGGCAGATATCCGTAGGCGAGGGGAGAAAGTCTGATGCCCGCAGGAAGTGATAAGCGTCCAGTGATTAAGCTCAAGTCCACTGCTGGGACTGGCTATACCTATGTGACGAATAAAAATAAAGTTAATACACGCGACAGGATTGAACTGAAAAAGTATGATCCTGTTGTGCGAAAGCACGTTATTTTCAAGGAAGAGAAGTAATTTCTTCTCTGCCGGATGGCATGAAACTTAGTATTGATGAACAGCGAAGCATTCTAGATAATGCTCTTCTTGCCGATGATGTAGTTGCTGCATTGTGGGAGTTCGTGAATACAGGACTTGCAGATGTGATCCTTCCAGAGTTGCCTGCGTTAAGGCTGGAGCAGGATCCTATTCATCAACATAAAGAAGTCTTATCTCACACTATTGCAGTAACTGCGAAAACTCCTGATGATCTTGTCGTGCGTTTGGCAGCATTGTTTCATGATATTGGGAAGCCGGCGACGCGTTCATTTAAACATGGTGGAGTAACCTTTCGTCACCATGAAGTTGTTGGTGCGAAAATTACAAAGAAAAGGTTGCGAGCTTTGGGTTACGCTGAGAATGTAGTTAAGGATGTATCTGAAATCGTTCGTCTTTCAGGGCGATTTAAAGGTTATGCCGATGGTTGGGGAGATGCTGCTGTTCGTCGGTACGCCCGAGATGCAGGTCATCTGCTTGGTAAGTTAAATATGCTGGTTCGCTCAGATTGTACTTCTCGGCATAATTACATTCATCAAGAAATTCAATATCATGTGGATGATCTTGAGAAGCGTATAGGTGAATTGGCTGAAGCTGACAGACGGGCTGCTGAGCGTCCTCTGATTGATGGCGACGAAGTTATGGAACGACTTGGGCTAGGGCCCGGCCCTGAGGTGGGTAAGGCTATTAAGTTCTTGTTGGAATTGCGACGGGCTTATCCTGATCTTGACCGTGAGGCTACAGAATTGAAACTAGATGAATGGTGGAGTAGTTACCAGAGTTGATCTGTGTAAGTGTCAGTTCCGACGATTGTAGGGATGAACGGGGCTGCTAGGGCTACGGTAGCAAGTCCGGAATTGTTCACTAATTGAGCATAGTTTCGAAATAGGTCCCAGATCTCTCTTGGATCTTCTTCGAGGAAGAACATTTGATTAGTTCGTTCTTCGTTGCCGGTTGGCGACCCGAGGTCCATTGGTGCATTCCCGTCGATATCGTCGTTGCGAGGTATTGGTTTCCAATTCACGCAAGACGCGACAGGGGAGTCTTCTGAGAGAAGCGAGGGAAGGGCTTCTAAGCGGAGGAAATCCTGCAATTCACTTTCGGTACTTCCTTCTGTTCGGTCGAGGAAGATATTCCCAAGTCCTTTATAGGGATGATCGAAGGAGAGTTCAATGGGTACATGTTCTGCGTCACGGTAGAAGGCCCAAGGAGTGTTGAACATGACGGTGTGCGCGTGTTGACGTTCGGGGAATCCGCGATCATTGGCGTAGAGGTCCCAGACTTGTTCGGCTGCCCATTTGAAATGTTCGTCGTGTTTTCCTTCTAGGACAAAGTAAGTAGCTAAGTATGAACCTCTGTCAACGGGAGTTGTGACGTTGCTGTCTTCAGGGAAACGGAGATCTTTAAGGTCGCGTGTCGCTACCCATCGTTTCCCTGCAAAAAGCCATGGGCCAATCAGGCATCCTGCATAGAAGTGGTCGCGTTCGTACCATCGGTTGTATGCGACCTCATGTCCTTTGTTTGGGTCTACGAGTGTGTAGAGCATGCTTCCCGTTCGTACTGGGTAGTCGTTCATTGGGTTGTGCCTTCCTTTGGTTCTTCTTATGGTGTAGCAGATTTCTGACTTATGTGCCGTTAAAGTCAGGGCTGCGTTTCTCTAAGAAAGCTGTGATTCCTTCTTGGTAATCGTCACTTTCGTAGCATTTCTTGATGGCGTTTTGCACTTCAGTGCTGCTTGTATGGCTTTTGACCGCTGCAAGGCTGACTTTCGCCGCTGTTAGCGACTGGGGGGCGAGTTTGCAGATTTGTGCTGTTAGCTCAGCAACAGTTGTGGTAAGCGATGAGCTGCTAGTGACGTGATGGAGGAGCCCTATTCGGGATGCCTCTTTGGCATCAATGGTTGTTGCTGTGAGGAGAAGGTAGCGGGCGTGTGCGTCTCCAATGGTTTTTGTTAGTGCTTTAACAGCTGGGTGCGGGAAGGCGATCCCTAGCTTTGCTGGGGGAGCAGCGAAAGTGGCGGTGTCGCTTGCGTAGCGCAGGTCGCATGCCAGAGCGATAGCTAACCCGCCTCCGCGACAGGGCCCGTTAATCATGGCAATAGTTGGAACTGGACTCTTTTCGATTGATTCGTGGGCGTCAGCTTCAGCGTCATCGTAAGCATGTGCGTTGTCAGGGGTTCGTAGGGTTTCAAATTCGGAAATGTCTGAACCGGCTCCGAAAGCGTCATCTCCAGCTCCACGGACCACAATTACCTTCACTCCAGATGCAATTAAGGAATCGACTGCAGATGGCACTTTTTTGTACATTGCTAGGTTCATTGCGTTGCGAAGTTTGGGATTCGAGATGGTTAAGGTACCGATGTCGTTTGTTGTTGAGGTGAGGATGTCACCTATTGCTTCATTCGTCATTGCGCCTCGAAACTAGAGTGTTTATCCGATGATACTTACCCGTGTCCCGAGCGTCACATGTTCAGCGAAGATAGCCATATCGTCATTGTGCATTCGTATACACCCGTTTGAGACGGCGGAACCTATCAGATCAGGTTCATCTGTTCCATGAATTGCTAGTGCTGGACGTCTGCCATCGAAATTGGAGAGGGCTTCTGAATGTTTATTCAGTCCGAATAGTCGTTGACCGTAAAGCGATGGGAGTTTCGTTTCGGAGGTGGAGCGCTCCCAGATAGCGTCAATAATTGCTTCGAGCGCTGGAGTTGGAGTGTTTGGGGCGCCTATTGCGACAGGTGCCTCGGCGATTAAGTCCGCACCAACGTATAGGGCTGCTTTGCGTTCGGAGAGATCAACGATGATCAGATTTTCTGATTCTGCGATGGTGATATCTTCTCTGATTAGCCAGCCCGACGTGTTATTTGGGGTGACTGGAAGGATGACTTCTACGAACTCTTCTGTTTCTCTTCCCGTTGTTTCAAGGATTCGGGTTCCTTCAAAAGGACCGGGGTTTGAGATGATGTTTGTGGTGGCAGATGATTGGTCCGGGCTGTAGAAGACTTGCGCTATTTTTTTGTCTGAGTTTATTGCGGCGTGCCCTGAAGAGGTTCGCTGAATTCTTTCAAAGGTTTCCTCAATCGTTTCATCAGGTATGTCAGCATATGCTTCAATTTCGTTATGGATGCCATTCGAAGAACTTGCGCTTGCCATACTGGCATCATTGTCAATGGACATTAGAGAAGGCCCATCTGGTCTGCTACAGGCCGCCGACATGATAATGAGGGTGAAAGCGATCAGAAGTATGCGAAAATTTGAAGTCATAGCGGCATAAATAGGGTAACTCTCTCATGTTTTGCACCTGCGAATGCTGTCCGATTTTCATAACCGGTGAAAGTTAACCGTCTGGGGGATGAAGAAACGACGATCACATGGTTCTTGTATCACTCAGTAGCGTCCACACGTACAAAATAGAATGGAGAAACAATTATTTCTGACTATCCACCATCGCATTGATATGTTTAACTACTTTAATTTTTGTTGACTTTGTCAACATTTACCCCTTTACCCCCAATACAAACAAGAGTTTAGAATATGACTTTTTATGATGCTGATAACCCCCAAATAGGTGGACCCACGACTGGGTCCTCTATTTCTGCGTTTACGCAAATTCGACGCAAGGGAAGGCTGCTTGGATTTCTTTTCCTAGTGCTGGCGTTAGGTGCCGCTCTATTAGTCGCCGTTGACAGTGAACCAAGACCAGCGTTCGCAGATCTCTCTGGCTTACCAACTGACACAGCATTCTCTTGTGGCGATAATGAAGGCCGAGGCGGATATCCATATCAGCATTCATGGGGGTTTGATACGGGTAGCGTATTTGATGCTGCAATTGCAGATGCTGCAGGGGTTCAGAATGGGTCAATGATGCTTCAGCTAGCGATTTATAACACCTTGACGGGGAATTATGATGTTCAAGCGACGTATGCGCCTAGTGTCACAGGCGGTTTGGTAGATGAGAATGGTCAAGTTCTCATTGCGCCTTCTGACTTTTCGAAAAGTAATTACAAGCAAGTCAATGGCTTACTCATGGATCCGTTAGGCAACATGTACATTGCTGTCCAACCAAATAAAGATAAGCAAAAGTCGTATTTAGTGCAGTTGATTCCGCCGGCATCACAAAATGACCCTTCCACTTCCTGGGATGATACGAAACTCGGTACGATGCGTCCGATTGCGAAATTACAAACAAGTAAGGGAACTGGCGCGGAGAAGATCAACGCAGCCACATACTTTGAAGACGCAAATGGGAACCCATATGCTTCTCTCACTGGTAGTTTCTTCAAATCTGACTATTGGAATGTCCCTCTTGACGCAACTGGCATCCCGGAGATCACTGGAACGAGCAAGACGGGTAGCGGTGGACCGAAAGATTTCTCGTGGGTCAAAGAAGGCATTTCCTATAACGGGCAGATTTATGATCTAGTTGCGCTTGAGCAAACAGGTACTACTTCAGGCGCAGTACATCTGCAACAGGCTGACGGTGATAATTATGCAAAAATCAGCGGTCTTTCTATGCCAAATAACAGCAGAGGGAGCAAGGAAACGTTCGGGGCGTCTTACAACTTCAAGTTCGAAGATAATCGAACATATGTCTATTTCTCAGCGAACTTTGAGGGATACTTTGTTGAGCTTGGCCTCCCAGACCTTGATAACGCAGGAAATATCCCAATCACAGGGGCAAATAGTTTTGATGTTAAAGAGCTTCAGGGAAGCTTAAAGACAAACGATAATGATGGTGCTGGGTGTCCTTACGAGCCTCCCCCTTCAATCGAGGATTTAACTGCCTCAACATGGCCTCCCATATGCAATAATGATGACCCCAATGGTGTAGGGTCCGAAGTTCCCATACGAGTAATCAACCAAGGAGCTGGAGCTACACAGGTGCGAATTACAGCGACTATTGATGGCGTAACGGTTCCCGCCAGCGATTACCGAAGTTCCCACTCATCTACTGGATTAAGCGACCTTGACGGAAACGGGCTTTTCCCTGTTCCCGGTGCAACTGTAGGCACAGCAGCCGGATTCCTTGAACTAATGATAGATATTGAGAAAGATGAGGTATGGCAAGCAACCGTTACCAGAACAGATGGAACTGTCGTTCAGATGGTTCCCGATGGTGGAACGCTCAGCGAACCACCATGTGACTTCATTGATGCTGCTACATGGTCTCCCAACCTTACTTTCGGGAATTGCACTGTGAACAACGATGGAACCAATGCAGTGGCTGCAACACTAGATAACACTGCATCAACTACCGATGCCAATACTTTTATCAACGTGAACGGAACGTTATTTGAAACATTCACAGTCGCAGCTGGGGCGACTCAAAATGTTTCTATAGCTCCCGTAATTAATGGTGACTCTCTGAATATTCAGATGAGTGATTCGTCGGGTAACGGCAACCCTTTCTCCTCGACAGTGACTGCTGATTGTCCGAGCTCTATTGATTCTTGGGATTGTGCTGTAAACAGCGGATTAGTTCAAACTCGTGAAGATACGGCTGCTGGGATTGTAACTACAGGGGTGCTGAATCCGACTGATGGCACGATCAGTCCCATCTGGATATTGAGTAATACAGCTGCGGGGTCTGGAGACAACGAGTTCGACCGCTTAAATGCAACCGATCTGCATCCGACTAGCGAAGTAGCCTATGGATTACTTAGCTTTGCCAACAATGGCGGGTTTAATGGTGGCGTTGAACAGACCTATTTCATCCGATTTGACAGCGATAATATTGAATTCGTATACGAAATTGATACTAAAGCTGGCGACGTGAGGGGGATTGCCTTTGATGGTGCGTTTACCAGCACAGGAGATTTTTACTACACCCCCGATGATGACAACCTTTATAGACTTCCAAACCCTGACGGTGTCACAGGTTATTCGGATAGAAGCAATGCCAGTCTGCCTGCCGACCCGAGCGTCCTGATAACAGCATTTGAGGCAGCTGGAGATATAACTTCCGCCGATATAGATCTTGGCAACGGTATAGCTACTTATATTTTCGCCCTGCATGCAATTGCCAACGGTGATTTCTTCAACGTGTATGATGTCGCGGCTAATCAGGCTTATGATTTCGAGACTATCCAAATGGCTGATGGTACTCCGGTCACCAGCACTACTTTTGGTGGTCATTACAGAGTCACGGATGCCGCAGGAACATCAATATTCTTCTCGGGGAACACTTCTGGTGAAATTTTAAAACTTGACCTTTCCTCAGTGAACTTAAATGATTTGAATCAAACTGTTGTCTTCAATAATGCGGGGTCAATGGAGTTGACTTCTGCGAATGATGGGATGAATTGCCCAGTGACAATTAAGGAGATCCCTGAAGAATTCGGGGATGTTTTCGGATATGTATGGGTTGATTTCAACGATGATGGGTTACGAACGTCAATTGAAGATGGATCTGAGCCGCATGTTACCGGTTATGACGTGACAATAAGAAATGCCACACAGTACAAGGACTCATTAGGAAATGTTGTGCATGAACCAGGACAAATGGAGTACTCCGGAGTTATGTCTGGAACTGATACCGGGGATTATAGATGGCAAGCGAATCTGCCTTGCAAAGATAACAATAACAACACTCTTGAATGGGTAGCTTCCTTCGATTACACAAACGTCTCCAACTGGCCGACTGGATTTACTCCAAACGGATACACCACGGAAACAAATGACTCAGTAACAACATCAGAACTTGATTCAGATGGTGCCCAGAGCGGAGCAGAATTACTGCTATCAAACTCGTTTACAGTCACATGTGGTGCTACGATTCAGAGCACCACCCACCGAGCTGACGCAGGCGTCATTGGCGATTTCGTTTTCGCTCCCACGGTAACTGTTGACGTGAATTGCGCAACCGCTGTGACGGTTGATTTGGATAACTCGGGATCCAATATCGATTCGACCTTTATCGTAAATGTGTACCGTGTCTCATCGGGTACTGCGACATTACAAAGCTCTGAATCTGCCACACAACTTGTAGCTGCTGGGGCTACTACCCAATATGCAACAGCGATAACGCTGCCTCCAGTGACTGAAATTCTGTACTTGGTGATAGAGGGGCAAGGAACATTAAACGGGGCCACAAACTCCGGCCGTTATAGTCAAGAAGTTCTGAACCAATCCGCGAACGATGGAGTTAACTTCCTATGCGTGCAGGTACAGGCCGAAATGGACTGTGCAAGTGGAGGCGAACAAGTCGCGCTGGATAACACCGCATCAAATCAAGATGCTACATTCATCGTGACTCCAGTAGTTGATGGAGTTGATCAGGCACCGGTAACTCAGGTTGTATCCGCAGGAGCAACAGTAGTGCTTACGAACACTGAGCTTTCTATCCCAGAAGACTCAACATGGACAATCAAATGGTCAGCGACTGGTGCAACCGCTGGAAGTTTCAGTGAAACAACACTTGACACGGACCTCGAAAAGGACTGTATCGAACCTGTCTTTGACCCAGTTGTTACCTATGCCTATGCATGTGCCGCTGATGGAGTGATCCAAATAACAATCACAGTGGATAACACAGCATCTACTCAATACGATATGAGCGTAGACCCACTTGCAGATAGGCATACTACGCATGTAACTCCGTTACGTTACGGTACTTCTTACATGGGAATAGATATCAAAGCTACTCCAGGTCAGACTGCCCAAGGAACCGTAAGTTACCAAGAGGGTCAATGGGTTGATATTTGGGTTCAGCAAACACGCCCTTGGGACCCAACAGCTGAAGGTATTGATGGTGGATGGTTTTTAGAGGAAATCCTTTACCCACCTAGTGGTTCATGCCCTGACTGGAATCCGGTGGCGACCCTATCATTCGAATGCGGTGTTAGCGGAACAGGCTTACTGACAACCAACATCAACAACGCAGCATCTGAGGTCGAGATGCGTTACAAGCTCGTTGCAACGGATTTTGATGGAAACACCACAGTGGTGAATGATTGGCAAACTGTTCCAGCAGGCCAAGACAGGATTGTGACGCTATCGCAACTCGTAGATCAGAATCTGGAATACTCTATCGTTGCCGAATCAACCGAAGCCCACCCCGCTGCATTCGGTCCAGGTGCTGTAACAGCCCCATCAGGCTGGGGATCCTATTCAGTAGCGTTGTATGCAGATTGTGTTGTTGAAGACACTTGGTCCCCGTTCGCTGAACTCTCGGCAGAGTGCGCTTCTGGAAACGAAGAAATCTTCCTACAACTCGATAACACGCGATCAACATTTAGCGCAGAATTTACCGTCGATGTATACGATGGCACGACTACTGACGCCCCAAAGAACGAAGCAGCGTCCAGCACGCAAAGCATCCCTTCTGGAGCTTTAGAGTTCTATAGCACAACGATTCCACTACCCAGCCCCGGTGATGGTATATATGTTCAGGTTACAGTCTTGCCGATTACCACTGGTGGAGAATCGCTAGCAGAAGAATCGGAAATTAACCTCACGCAACTCATCAACTGTCCAGAGAGTCTTGTCCTTGATATCTCAATGGGATTCATCTGCGGAACAACTGTCCAAGGCCTAATCATCAATAACGAACTATCATCACAGTCAGTTACGATTAAAGCTACACAGTACCTGAGCCCTGACTCATCAAGCGGCCCATGGAAACTTGGAGAAGTTTATTCTGATGTGCCTTCAGTGAAAACGATTGAAATAGCTGAAGGAGAAGAACAACAATTCATATTCTATGCAATTAGTGATTACTACTGGAAAATCGATTGGGAGTTAACAGAAATTAATGGTGAATCAGTAGATAATATTGAGGAAGATATAACAACTGTGGGAACTTTGCGGTCAGAAGAGAAAGTTACATCGCAGGACGATAGTAGTTGCCCCGGCACGCCTTTATTCACCGGCTAGGTTTAAACCTCAAGTATCCCTCGTTCAACGAGGTCATCTATTATGTCGTCATTCATTTTGAGGACCTCTTGCGCGATCTCTCTAGTATGACCAGCAAGGTCAGGCGATGGGAAAGTAATGGGGCCACCCATGCGTTCACTTACCCACGCTGGACCTTCCAATTTCATGTACCCAACACCAGGCTGATCAATTTCTAATGTCCAACCACGAGCTTCAAGATGCGGATCCTCAAGCATTTCCATGCCAATAATCATCGGCCCACACGGAACATCAACATCTTGTAATAAATGGAAAACGTCATCACGGTTCTGATCGCTGGTCCAAGCAGCAAGATGTGATTCGATAATGTCCTTGTTTTCTAATCGGCCTTCAACAGTACTGAACGCTTCCCTTAGCGCCCATTCTGGCGCACCCATTGCATTCACCAGCGACATCCACTGCTGGTCTGTATCAATGGAAATAACAACCCATTGTTCCTCTCCAGAGCAACGGAAAGGCCCACGCGGAGCACGTTGCTCATGCCGATTACCCATAGGACTAGTAGAACCAGGGATTAGGCTTTCTTTGAGTAATTGTTCAGCGATCATATTCACAACAACTTCAACCTGAGCGACCTCAGTATGGGTAGCTCCTCCTCTAGCATCGCGACCAATTAAAGCTGAAATCCCAGCAAGTGCACACAATCGACCGGCAGCATGGTCAGGAAAAATAGTGCCATTCGTAGCAGGAGCATCATCATCGTCATAATCCCACAAATGCAATAGACCACCATAGGTCTGGGTTGTTGGACCGTACCCAGTCCAGTGACTATTCGGGCCACGTGAACCCACAAGCTGACTACTAATCATCACAATGTCCGGATTGCACTTTTGGAGGTTCTCATACCCCAAACCTAATGATTCCATAACCCCTGTTGCGCTATTCTCCACGATGACATCTGACTCAGCAACCAACTGGTGAATGATTTGCAACCCTTCCTCCGTCTTAACATTGCAGCCAAAACTGCGTTTACTACGAGATGACGAAGCAAACGACGGTGATGTCTCACTTAACGCTACGAGGCGAATGAAATCAGGGTAGGTTCGCGTCTCCACCTTGATAACATCTGCGCCGTACTCTGCCAGTAATCTAGAAGTTTCAACACCTACGCCGCCGATTCCAAAATCAAGTACACGAATACCTGATAAGGGGAGCGGAGCCTCAGTATCGGGTGAATTGAACGCAAGGCGGTCACCGTTAAAGCTAAAACCATTATGCTCACCTAATTGTGGGGCACGATGATTAAAGCCATGGCGTACGTTATCTAGTTCAAAGAAGCCAGAAGCGATGCTACCCACAACATCTTGTGCTACTTCCGTGTCAATAAAGGTACCACGGGCAGTGAGATGAGGGTCTAACAGAACCTCATCTGGCTTGAGTAGCGGGGTAACCACGATTCCCCGATTTTGCCCCTCCACACAAATCTCTAACATCTTCTTATCAGAAAAGAACTCACTGTATGCAGGGTTCAAAACATCAGCATTCATGATTCTATTGCCAACTTGTGACCAGTATTCTAGGTCACTAAATGCTTCGGGTTTACCCATCCAATCCCACAGTGATTCCCATTGTCGAGGGCTTAGAATAACCATCCTTACCCAGCCATCGCTGCACTGGAAAATTGGATACATGAATCCGCCACCTTGGCGAACTTCGTTATAGGGGCGATCTGCAGCTTTAAGAACTGAAGCATTTGAGTACGACCAATCTGTTGTAGCTCCTGCAGCAGTCATAATCGACAGGTCAATATGTTGTCCCTTTCCCGTTTTCATCTTTTGGTACACGGCAAGGACTGTTGCTACCGCTGCAGAGATCGAAGCAACATCTGTTGCCATACTCGTTGGAGGAAGCAGAGGGTCCTTCTCGGAAATACCTGCTTTAAACATCATCCCGCTCATAGCCTCAAGCACATCGTCGTTAGCGATGAGCTCGGCATAGGGACCCGTGTACCCAAATGGCGTAATTGAGGTGATAACAAGACTTGGGCAGGCTTCCCTGACGTTGCTACTTGCTACAGACCCAATATCTGAACCGTCTTCAATCCATACATCGGCTTCCATAAGTAATGATAGAAGTTCATCTGACCCATTCTCTGTTTCAAAATCAATACTAATTCCAGACTTATTCGCGTTCCTCCAGAGAAAACCCAAACTCTCACCATCAGAGGAGAATGGAGCAGCATTACGAAGTGAGGACCCGCCAAGTGGTTCTACAAGAACAACGCTTGCACCTAAATCAGCTAAAAGTCTTCCGCATAACTCACCACGATTATTCGTCGTATCAACAACCCGTAACCCGTCAAGTGGCTGTTCCACTTAGCACCTCCACGCTTTAAAGCATTCGTTGCAAGTGTGGCAGATTTTATTCTCCCCGAAAAACTAGAGGCATTTAAAAACCTATTAAGCGTTCACATCCACTACGACTCTGCCGCGAATCTGCCCATTTAGAATCTGACCCGCCACATCAATTCCGCCGCTAAGACCCACAACTTCTGTTATGCGATCTAATTTGTCAGCATCCAAGTCAGTAGCCATCCGGTCCCAAGCAAGCTTCCTTCGAGCAAAAGGTTCATGCACAGAATTCACACCTGCAAGAGTCACACCCCTAAGAATGAACGGCATTACAGACGTTTTTAAATCATGGCCTTGCGCTAAGCCACAAGCAGCGACACACCCATGTGCATTAGTTTGGGCAATGGCATTAGCTAATGTGTGACTACCAACGGCATCAACAACCCCAGCCCAACGAGTTTTTTGAAGTGGACGAGGGTTCTCATCACCAAGCTCTGCTCGATCAATTATTTCAGAAGCTCCAAGATCATTTAAATAACTTAACTCCTCAGGACGCCCAGTTGAAGCGACGACCTCATAACCTAATTTAGCTAGAATAGAGATAGCTGTGCTTCCGACGCCGCCCGAAGCTCCCGTCACAAGAATAGGCCCATCGCTTGCGCCCACACCGTGTTCTTCAAGCGCAAGAACGCATAACATCGCCGTGTAACCTGCTGTTCCTATCGCTGCTGCCTGCTTCGTATCAAAGGTGTCAGGAATAGGTACAAGCCATTCAGATTTCAACCGAGATTTTTGAGCTAAACCGCCCCAATGTGCTTCGCCAACATCCCAACCGTTAAGGACTATTTTATCTCCTGGACTGTAGCTTGAGCTTTCGCTGGCAGTTACGGTGCCGGCTAAGTCAATACCTGGGATCATAGGGTAACTTCTAACAACCCCGGGCTTGCCCATAATGGCCAGACCATCTTTGTAGTTGATAGTTGAATATTCAACATCAATGGCAACATCGTGTTCTGGTAAATCAGACTCATTAAGATCTGCAATTTCAGCAGACACATTTTTTTCTTCATCTTGAGTTAAATAAATAGCTTTAAACATGACACTGAGCCTAGAGGAACAAAGCCAAGTAACACACGCTAGAGAAAAAGAAAACGAAAAACTCGCCTATCGGTTCAAGCATTAACCTCATCGAAGGTATCTGGCTCAAGGTAGATAATTTTGGCAAGTGGTTCCACAGAGCGAATTCTTTCTTCAACCGCATCTACAGCGTCGCTGATTCCAGAAGAAGAAAAATTATCTTTAAACTCTATTTTGGCAGCGATTAAAAGCGTTTCTGGTCCGAGATACTCCGTGCGCATTTCAATAAGACGAACGACATGATCTGACCCCGTGATAGCGTCTTCAATTTTTTTGGTTTGTTCAGGCAGGGCTCCTTCCCCGATTAAAAGGCTCTTAGTTTCTATAGCGAGAACAACAGCGATTAAACCGAGCAAAATACCAATAGACAATGTTCCAATGCCATCCCACACAGCATTACCTGTTGTATCAGCTATCAAAACACAGATAAACGCAAATACAAGGCCCATAAGAGCACCAAAATCCTCAAGTAAAACAACCGGCAACTCAGGAATACGTGATCTGCGAATGAAACTTTTCCAACTATGGTTTCCTTTATAGTGTCGAGATTCTGTAACAGCTGTTCGAAATGCGTAACCCTCCATGAACATAGCAAATAGTAAAATAGCTAAAGCCCACCATAAAGAGTCGATTTCGTGAGGATGCCTAATCTTTTCAATACCCTCATAAATTGCATACATCGACCCAAGAGAAAAAAGGACAAGTGAAACGACAAAAGCCCAAAAGAAACGTTCTCTACCAAAACCAAATTGTCGCATTTCAGATGGCAATTTTTCTGAACGCTTTTTACCAAGAAGAAGTAAAGCTTGATTACTTGTATCCGCAACACTATGCACAGCTTCCGCAAGCATCGCTGAAGAACTCGTAATAATAAAGCCAAAGAATTTAGCAACGGCGATTGTAAAATTAGCCACTAAAGCCGTAACAATTGTTTTTGTTCCTCCGGTTGCTGCCATACCTTTCCTCCCATTCGTGATCTCTAAAGTATAAATTCTCTAAGATGGAGTGTATTGGGCTAGCCTTCGTCTCATGACGATGATCTTTAATACCCCTCACGACTTGCTTGGAGAAGAAGGAACCGACCTAGGGGTTACAGACTGGCAAGGAATCACTCAAGAGCGAATCAATCTTTTTGCTGAAGCGACTGGAGATCACCAATGGATCCACGTAGACCCTGACAAAGCCAAAGAAGGACCCTTTGGAGCCCCAATCGCTCATGGGTATCTGACGCTTTCACTAACTAACCTCTTTCTTCCCGATCTTTTGCAAGTCTCTCAAGTATCAATGGGTATAAATTACGGTGTGAATAAGGTTCGATTTCCAAGTCCAGTAACTGTAAATTCACGTGTTCGAGGGCATGGCGTGATCTCAGAAGTAACAGAAATACCAGGCGGCGTACAGGTGGTAGTTGTTCTTACCGTAGAAATCGAAAATAATACTAAGCCCGCTTGTGTTGTTGAAAGTATCAGTAGATTCCTTGCGTAAACGCAACACCATCGTGATAGCAACTCCGGTACCCTAGAACTATGGCAAAGCGTAAGACAAAAACTCCTAAAGTCCCGGCATCACTTCCGCCTGTTCAACAGGGCCTTATCAGCCCTAAACGTAATGTACCTGGCACCATAGCGAGACCACCTTACGCATTAACTGGCGATCCAGGGCCTTCCATACTTCCTCTCACCCGAACGAGTAGTGAAATTAAGTCTATGAGAAAGGCCGGAGCCATAGCAGCAGAAGTTCTTCTTCATGTGGGAGAGAAAGTAACGGCCGGTATTTCAACTGACAAACTTGATGAAATAGCCCATGACGAAATTATCCGTCAAGGCGCTTATCCTAGTCCCTTAAATTATAGAGGTTTTAGGAAATCTATCTGCACGTCAGTAAATGAAGTTGTTTGTCATGGCATCCCTGACAGTAGACAATTGCAGGAAGGGGATATTGTCAACATCGACGTCACCGTGTTTTACGAAGGCGTTCATGGAGACACCTCAGTAACTTTTTTGGTAGGAGAGGTCGATGAACACAGTCAGCATTTAGTTGATGTTACAAGGGCAGCACTCTACAAAGGAATGGATTCAGTCAGAAACGGTTCCAGAGTCTGTGATATAGGAAAAGCTATAGAAAAACACGCCCACTCTAACCAATTAAGTGTCGTTAGGGAATTTATAGGTCATGGAGTGGGTCCTGAATTTCATAGTTCATTAGCTATCCCGCATTATTACGACCGAAGAGCAACAACTGAGCTCGTTACCGGAATGAGTTTCACAATTGAGCCCATGCTGAACCTCGGTGGGCACACTTTACAAATGTGGGACGACACATGGACAGTAGTTACAACTGACGGAAGACGTTCCGCGCAATTTGAACATACTTTGATTGTGACTGATGACGGGTTTGAGATAATGACCAAAACATCCTCCGGCACAATCCCATCAGAATACTTTGCGGACTGACAACACACAAAAAGCTTACGGTTTGTAAAATCTTAAAACAGAAAGAGAAAATAGAATCATGATTGATAAAAAAACCCGTGTAATCCTGATCAGGCACGGAGAATCTAACGTAACCGTTCAACGAATCCTAGGCGGAGAAAAAAGCTGCACAGGATTAAGCGAACTCGGCCAACAGCAGGCAAAGGCACTTCGCAACAGATTAGAAGAAGAAAAAGCAAAGGTCGACTACCTATATGCAAGCACCATGCCACGAGCAATGGAAACCGCTGAAATCATTAAACCCGCTCTAAATTTAAACAAGCTTCACCTAGATTCAGAACTCGTAGAACACAGGCCAGGCGAAGCAGATGGAAAGCCTTATGAAGAGTTAGAAGATATTTTCGGTAAAAGCGACTATCACGGAAGACCTCATAGTGAGTTCGCACCTGGTGCAGAAAGTCTCTCAGGGTTTCATTATCGTGTTTCTGCAGCATTAGAAAATCTCATTGCTCAACATGTTGGAGAAACAATTATGATTGTCTGCCATGGTGGAGTTATTGACGTTGCGATTCGTCAACTCCTTGACCTTCCGCGAAGAGGCCAATTTGACCTTTGGACTCTGAACACGTCACTAACTGAATTCCTCGTAGATGACACAGAAACTATCAGAGGACGGTGGACCCTAATACGATACAACGACCACGCTCATCTCGCAGGACTTCCGTTTGCCACCAACACTGACGAATAACAACTATCAAATCAAGCAATCTCGTACACTAAAAGCGTGTTAACTAGCGAAGATGTAACTGTATTCCAAAGAGATGGAGCGATTCTGATTCAGAATGTTCTTGAACAGAAATGGCTTGACTTGTTGGCAAGGGGCATTGATCGTAATAAAAGAAGTCGCGGTCCGTGGGCTTGTGATTATACAGAGCCAGGCGATCCCGGTGAATTCTGGGATGATTACTGCAATTGGCAACGAATAAACGAATACAAATTCGTTCTTTTCAACTCACCGCTTGCTTTAATAGCGAAGCAAATAATGCAATCAGAAAAAGTCAGACTATTTCATGAACATGTTCTGGTGAAAGAAGCTCACACAGGTGAGGAAACACCATGGCACCACGATCAGCCTTACTACTGTGTAAATGGTAATCAACTCGTGTCAACTTGGGTCCCTCTAGACACAATCACGAGAGAATCAGCAATGAAATTCCTTGCTGGCTCTCACCTGGGTCCTCTTTATGCCCCTAAACGATTTCAGGATCACGAGTCCTATGATTACAGGGGATTTTCTGACTTACCAGAAATATCAGAATTGGCTTCCAAACATGAAATCCGGTCGTGGGAAATGAACCCAGGTGACGTCATCGTGTTCCATATGAGGACGCTACATGCCGCCGGTGGAACTGCTAACCGTCGTCGGGCATTTGCAGCGCGCTGGTTAGGTGATGACGCCGTATACGCAACTCGTCCCGGACCCACGTCACCACCGTTCCCAGGGCTAGAGCATGAATTAACTCCTGGAGAACCAATGAATCATGAATTATTCCCTGAGATAGAAACAACGATTTAGAATGTCATGAAATGCCCACCATTGACATCAAGGCTTGTCCCAGTGCACGCAATTGATAGATCTGACGCAAAGAAAACGACTGAACCACAGATTTGTTCAGAGTCAGGGATGTATCGCAAGGCAATTTCATCTGCTACGTTATCGTATTCTTCTTGATAGGTTGTGCCGTTCTGATCAGCAAGGCTTTGTAGGTACCACTGAACAGAATCCCCGAAAATAAAACCTGGGCAAATAGCATTGACACGAATACCGTCTGGCCCAACTTCTTTAGCCATTGTCCTCGTCATCGACGTCATTGCTGATTTAGCTGCAGCGTACGCACCAAACATCGGTTTATTATTCCGTATTGACATTGTTGCTACGTTAATGATTGAACCTTTCCCTTGTTGACGCATGGAGGGAAGCACAGCCCGACTCATTTTCAATGCCGAAGTACAATTAACCTCAAAACTGGCATACCAGGAATCAAGATCCATCTCTTCCAAAGTCGCAAACGGTGGTTGAGCAAAGGCATTATTAACTAGAACATCAATACTCCCGAATGCTGTAAGAGTTGACTCGATAAGGTCACTAATCTGGCTCAAGTCAGTAACGTCAGTTGGAATCGCTAATGCCTTCCCTCCCAAAGCTTCAACTTCTTCAGCGACGCTTTCTACTTTTGTTGGAGTTCTAGAAGCAAGTACGACATTTGCCCCCTCACGAACACAAGCAAGAGCAGCATCGCGACCCATACCTGGCCCGATTCCAGAAATTATTGCTACTCGTCCCGTTAAAAGCCCCATAATGAAACGCTCCATTCCTTTAGGTAGAACTACCGTATCACCCGAATCATCCTTGGTAAGGTGGCAAACCTTCCATCTTTCGAAGTAAGTCAATCCGTTCAGATAAAGGTGGATGAGTATTAAACATATCATTCATCTTTTTTCCTTTATGACCCTTTACATGATCATCGGGTGACTCAATCCAGAGATGGCTTGTTGCATGTGATGTTTTCTTCACGACAGTTACATCTCGGTCTAACTTCTCAAGTGCCATCCTTATCCCAGAAGGGTTCCTTGTCAGCTCTACAGCAGTAGCATCAGCAAGTTCTTCTCTACTTCTACTAACTGCTGCTTTGAGTAACCCAGCAGCAATAGGGGCAAGAACTGTAACAAAAATAAAAGCAAATAAAATAATGATAGCTTGCGGCCCACCACCTTGATTATTGCTTCTACGTCTACCTCCTCCCGTAATTGCACCCCAGAAAGTGATCCGCCAGAATAGATCGGCAATGATAGCTACAGCCCCAGCAGTCGCCGTAGCAACAGTCATAACGCGTATATCGTAATTTCGAATGTGCGCCATTTCGTGCGCAATAACACCTTGTAGCTCATTCCTATCCATCTTCTCCAATAAACCAGTTGTTGCAGCCACAGCTGCGTTTTCCGGATCCTTACCCGTAGCGAAAGCATTAGGCGCAGGATCATTAACGATATAAACGTCTGGTTTAGGTAAACCAGACGCTAAAGCCATTTCCTCAACTAAATTATGCAGTTGGGCGTACTTATCCGGGTCTGCGGGAATCGCACCGGTAGCCCGCAAAGCAAGAGTTGATGATTTCCGGTACTGGAAGAAAGTCAAAGCTCCAGAAAAAACAAGAGCAAAAATTCCAATACCAAGGAAACCAGTTAATGCAAGTCCCGCCAAGAAGGAAACGAAAAAAACCAGAAAGAAACTAGCAAATAGAAGCCATCGGGTAGTTCGTTTATTTTTCTTTTGGAGTTCACGAAAGTCTGTAGTCATACGTTCACATTATGCACCGAACTAGGCTAAGTTGCAGTGGTGGAACAAAAGAAGATAATAATTGATACCGATCCAGGCCACGATGACGCAATTGCTATATTGCTTGCTTTGGCTTCTCCTGAGCTTGATGTTCTCGGCATAACTTGCGTTGCCGGAAATGTCCCATTGAATTTAACAGCCCGAAATGCTCTTCTTATTAGCGATTTAGCAAACCGAAGCGATATTAAGGTCTTTGCTGGCTGCGATCGACCCATGGTGCGCAAATTAGTAACCGCAGAAGCGATCCATGGTGAAACAGGGCTAGATGGCCCTACATGGGAAGCTCCAAAAAACCAGCTCCAAGAGCAGCATGCAGTTGATTGGCTTGTCGAAACACTAATGGGCGCAGAAGATGGAGAAATCACCCTTTGCCCCGTCGGTCCACTCACCAATATCGCTATGGCATTAGTGAGAGAACCTCTCATAGCAAAGAAAGTTAACAAAATAGTAAGTATGGGAGGTGGGTATTTCGTCGGGGGTAATATTACGCCAGCTGCTGAATTCAATATTTACGTAGATCCTCATGCCGCTGATGTCGTCTACCGCAGTGGTATCCCTATAGTAGCTATGCCACTAGATGTGACCCATAAAGCTTTAATGACCCAAGATTGGATACAAACCCTTGAAGATCTAGGAACAGAAGTCGGAACTAAATCTTCGCAATTACTTTCTTTCTATAATCGCTTTGACCTAGAAAGGTACGGTATGGCAGGGAGCCCTGTACATGACCCAGCTACTATCGCGTATCTTATCAACCCAGATTTATATGTTGGGAAAGACGTCTATGTTGAAATAGAAACTAGGTCAAGTTTGACAATGGGTATGACCGTTGTTGACTATTGGGGTGCTCGTCGAAAGGACCCCAACTGTTTCTGGGTTTCCGCCGTTGATGATGTCGGCTTCTTTGAACTTATGTATAGAAGACTTTCAACACTTTAATATCGGCACTCATTAACGTTTTTGGCAACCTCTACAATATGTAGTCCCACGCCCATCGATGACAGTTCGCTTTAGAATATCGCCGCAGATATAACAAGGTTCATCCGATCTTCCATAGCAAAGCAAAAACTCTTGGTTTCTTCCTTGAGCGCCCTCAGCATTTACATAATCTCGTAAAGTAGTCCCGCCATTTTGCAATGCAAGCTCAAGAACTGCTTTGATTTCCAAGTGAAGTCTCTCTGCCTGCTTTCTAGTTACTCTTCGTAAACCCGGATAAACTCCCGCTCGAAAGCAAGCCTCGTCAGCGTAGATATTGCCCACACCAGCAACCGGTTTCTGGCTAAGTAACTGAGTTTTTACCTTGCGTGAACTCTTTCTCATATCGGCATAGAACTTTTCAGGCGTAAAGTCGCTCGACAATGGTTCTGGCCCCAAATGAGCTAAGGTTCCTTCGTAATCTTTTCCGGTAACGACACGGATACGGCCAAACCTTCTAACATCTCTAAACCCAAGAATGCTACGATTATCTAACTCCCACCACGCGCGTAGATAAGGGTCAGAGAGGCTTTCTGTGCGTGTTAATTGGCCAGTCATTCCTAGATGAATCACCATTTCCCTCTCATCGTCGAGTTCAAGTAACAGGTATTTTCCTCTTCGGTTTACGGACTCAATAGTCATTCCAATTGTTTCTAGCGCTGGCGAAAACTTTTCAGAAGGGTGACTCCACGATGAAATAATTTGAAGGCCAGTTAACCACGGGACAAGTTGACGGCGTATTGACTCAACTTCTGGGAGTTCTGGCATTTTGTCAGTATTCTTCCTTCGTTACGTCTGCACAAATTATCTCTTCGCCTAAGTTAAACCAAGCGCCGCTAATGCGGGAGCGTCATGTCTTACTCGTTTGTTCCTAACACGCTGTCGTACTTCTTCTTCGCCATCTGGACAATGTGACACGAATGGGCACCAAGCACACAAAGGACCAGTCGATGCAGGAAAGTCATTTAGTTCGCATGCAGTGTTAATCTCGCTCCATATTTTTTGCAACTTTTCCACTGGTTCTTTTAGCGTTGCATCTGTTACTTCTGTTTCTATTACTTCCTGTCCTAAAAATAATAATCGGGCTTTACTCGGTAAATTTCCCTCAATTTCTCGAATAGCTGCAGCATAAAGAAGAACTTGATGAACCTTATCGCCGGCATATCTTTTCTTTGGTGCTTTACCTGACTTGTAATCAGCAACAATTAAAGCGCCTTCTTCTTCATCAAGTCGGTCAACTACGCCGCGAAAGGGCACTCCTTCTAGGGTGACGCGGACATCACGTTCCGTATCTTGGACTTTAACTTTGCTTGGGTCTTCAAGTGCCCAAAGTCCTTCAATTGCATTCCAACTTTTCCATTTGAACTCGTGTATTTCCTGATCATCAAGTTCTAAAGCTAAGAAATCAGGGTCTTTTACTACCTTTGGCCAGAAGCCACTAGCAAGCTCCTTAGCTTTTTCTTTTGTCCTATTCCCAGGATTTTCTTGTAACAAGAATTCTAAAACCTCATGGGCGAATGTTCCTAGAAGTGCTGCTTCGCCCGGAGGGTCGGGGAGATGATCAACATATCTAAACTTCCATTTCAGAGCGCATTGATCAAACAAGCTTGAACTTGAAGGTGAAAGGTATGGTGGGACGCTTTCTTTAGATGCCGAAACCCCAGTAGTCATTCTCTATGTCTATCAGTTGGGCATGGCAAAGGTAACGAGTGTTCAACTTTTTTAGTTCCACTTCCATTCTTCATCAAAAAGTATTTATTGAGAGACATGTCACTAATGGAAATACTACTAAGTATCCAACTACAATTAGAGCCTCATGTCTTTGGCAGTAATTAATAGTAATTCGTATAATCTTGTTCTGTTTCTTCACTTATTGTCAGTAACTCTTGGAGCAGGTTCTGCTTTCTTCGCAGAGATTGTCACTTTAAAGTACAAAAGGTCGAAAGAAGACCCTTCACTAATTATCCATGTTCTAGGAACTGTAACCGCCCCTTCTTTGCTCCTAGGTGGCGTATTTGGTGGGGCGCTAGTTGGCATGTCTGACGACGTCTACGATTTCAGTCAACTGTGGCTTACATTAGCCGGAGTCTTTTGGCTAACTGCTGTCGGAGCTTCGGCACTTCTGTACAAGCCTCCATTTATAACGCTTCCAGATGCTGATAAGTATGGTTCAATACTTTCAGGAGTCCTGCATCTTTCCTTAGCAGTAATGCTATTTGTGATGGTCTGGAAGCCAGGGTTCTAAGCTAAACATCCAAGGCTTCGCGATCAAAGAGTGCACTTTCTTTTAAAACGAATTCTCTTCGTTTCGCAACGTCCGACCCCATTAACGTATCAAACATTTTCATAGCTTCTTTAGCTTCTTTAGCGTCATTCATCGTTAAGCGTTTCAGAATACGACTCTCAGGGTTCAACGTCGTTTCTGCGAGTTCGTCAACATCCATTTCTCCAAGGCCCTTAAATCGAACCCACTTATCAAGAGGTATTTTTTTCTTAGTAATAATGGAGTCCCGTTCTTCATCAGAGAACGCATAGTAGGTTTCTCCTCGCCATTTAGATGCATATAAAGGAGGTAAAGCGGCGAAGACTCGTCCATCTTCCAGCAAAGGTCTCATGTAATGAAAGATAAGCGTGAGAAGAAGACACCGGATATGGCTTCCATCTACGTCAGCATCACAAAGGATAATAATCCGCCCATAGCGGACATCATCAATATTAAAGTCCTTACCACTACCAGCACCTATAGCGGTAATTAATGCTTGTGCCTCAGTGTTATCAATTACCTGTTTCATTGTTGCTTTACCAGCATTTACTACCTTGCCTCGCAACGGAAGAATAGCCATGTATTCAGCATCCCTCCCTGCTTTCGCTGGGCCAGCTGCAGAGTCACCCTCTACTATGAGTAGCTCACTATCTTCTCCATGGGTTCTACAATCAGCCAATTTGTCAGGCATACCCGTGCTACCAAGGTTTGCTGCCTTACGCTTCGCATCCAAGACTTCCTTTGAGGCGACACGATTTAGTATTGCATTCGAAATTTTTTCTCTTACTCCATTAATATGTGTCTTTTTCCCAGCGCCATCGAACCAATCAGAAAGACTTTGTTTGGTGATTTCGTACACGATACTTTGAATCGCTGGAGTCCCAAGTTCCTGCTTCGTTTGGCCGCGAAATTGGGGCTCAGGAAAAGTTACTTTAAGACCAGCTATCAAGCCTTCTTGGACATCTTCTTTAGAAGCTCTGTCATTACCTGATTTAGCTAATTTACTTAGTTTTTTTGTTCCCGGTAGAAGAACGTCATTCACGGCCCGCGTCATAGCCCTTTCAAGCCCTGCTAAATGCGTTCCCCCTTCGGAAGTGGGAATAGTGTTAACAAATGAGACAATGCTAGATTCGTAGCCTTCTACCCAGCGAAGTGCTACTTCTACAGTGCATTCGCGTTCAACGACTGTCATTTTCCCATCAACTGGTACTTTCTCTTCAAAAGTATCAATCCCGCTGATTTTAACTATCTCAGTGATCGGGTTACTAACACTTAAAGAATCCACAAGGTCTGACAAACCACCTCGGCTTATATATTCAAATGGTTCGTTATTGTGGCCTGTTCGCTTGTCTTCGACGCATACCTTAAGTCCTGGAACGATAAAGCAGGTACGTGCTACGCGCTGGCAGACTAATTCAAAATCAATCGTAGCTTCAGGGTCAAAGACCTCTAGGTCGGGCCAAAATCGAATGCGTGATCCGGTTTTCTTTGTTTTTTTCGTCTTCGTTAGTGTATGGCTGGCCCGAAATTTCCCATTGCTATTGAATTGCCCAGCGACTCTGTCCTGAAAACATAACTTATGGGTACTTCCGTTTCGGTCTACTTCCGCCACTAGCTTTGATGAAAGAGCGTTGACGACAGATGCCCCTACGCCATGTAAACCGCCCGAAGAGGAATAGGCTCCACCTCCGAATTTACCGCCAGCGTGCAATTCAGTTAAGACAACTTCTAACGCTGAAACACTTCGTTTCTTGTGCTTACCTACAGGAATTCCTCTCCCATTGTCTATTACTTCCATGGAACCATCTCTATGGAGAACAACATCTACTTTGTCGCAGAATCCTGCTGCTGCTTCATCAACTGCGTTATCTATCAATTCCCAAAGCAGATGTGTAAGGCCATCACTGCCGGTTCCGCCTATATACATTCCAGGTCGTTTTCGAACAGCTTCCAAACCTTCTAACGTTTGGATAGCGTCCGCATCGTATTTGACTTTATTGGTGTTTGTGGTCGACATTTCTTATTGCTGACTCCGGCCTATAGGGATTAATGCTTTTGTTACCATCGTGGAAGCCCGACATCAAGAATACGCCGTTCAGTTCTTGAACTAACTAGATCCCGTTTTGTGGGTTCAAGCGGCAAATCAACGGGAACAGGATCAGCTTTCTTAGGGTCGTCATCCGTAGCCATTACAGTAAGAAGTCCTTCAGGCCCAACTACTTTTGCTAGAACCAAGCTCTTCTCTTTAGTGAATTTTGTGATACGGATCCCGGTGCCACCCCGCCCTTTAGATGTTAGTTCCTCAAAAGGAGTAACCTTAGCAGTTCCTGTATCAGTGACTGTCACAACAGCACCATCTCCGATTGCCGCCCCTGCTCCGATTACCTTTACGCCATCCCTTAGTTTCATTCCTAAAACTCCAGCTGCATTTCTCCCTTGAACGCTTATATTGTCGACCGAAGTCCGCAATGTTTGCGCATCGGAGGAAACAAGCACGATATCTATACCGTCAGGGCAGGTAAACGCAGCAGCAAGTTTGTCATTAGGTTTTAGCTTGATTACTGGTTTGCCGTTAGGTGTTTCTCGAAGCTCCGCTGGCGTAATTCTTTTTGCAGTTCCGTTACTTGTAATGAGAACTATGTTTTCCTCTCCAGGGCTACAAATTGTTAAAACCTGTTCACCTTTACTAGTGCTGAAAATTTTTGAAGCAGCAGCACCTCGGCTTCGACCCTTTATCTCGCCGAGATCCGCTGTTTGGATCGACAACGCCCGCCCTTCAGAGGTAATTGCGAAAACAGAAGTGAGGGTTGACCCAAATGTCGTAGCAGTTAAAACATCATGTTGCCCGGGTGTAGATCGGCGGCTACCTTCAATGGGTGAACGACCAACTCGGCCAGATGTTGAAAGAGTTATAAGACAAGGTTCGTCAGGAATATCTTTTTCTTCAATTAAAGGAATATCGTCGTATACCGGAACGTCTTTCAAATCAATAATTTCTGTGCTCCTATCAACTCCATAGATTTCAACAATTTCTTCTAACTCTTTGAGTACTATGGTTCGCTGTCGTTGCTCGGAAGCAAGAATCTTCTTGTATTCGCTAATGTGAAGAGTTAACTCTTCACATTCGTCTAGGATTTTTTGCATTTCAAGAGCGGTTAGGCGGCGAAGCTGCATATCAAGAATATGTGTTGCTTGAATTTCTGAAAGCTTCAGTTCCTTTCGCAATTCAGCTTTAGCGTTTTCAACATCCTCAGATCCTTTAATGATTGAAACAACTTGGTCAATATTCTCTAGTGCGATTAACAGTCCCTCAACGATGTGGAGGCGATCTTGAGCGCGATCCAATCTAAATTGTGTTCTTCGATTAACTACATTAAGACGGTGGTCAACATAGTGTTTGCAAAGGTCATAGATTCCTAATGTTTCAGGGATGCCATTAACTAACACGACGTTATTAATGCCAAAAGTTTCTTCTAATGGTGTTTGCTTATATAGCTCGGCCAGAACTGCTTCAGGATTCACATTAGGTTTAAGCGTGATCAGAAGGCGAAGACCAGATTTTCGGTCAGATAAGTTTTTAGCGTCAGCAATCCCAGATAATTTATCAGCTACAACAAGTTCATTTATCTTCTTTACAACTTTTTCAGGACCAACCATATACGGTAATTCGGTTACTACAATTCCTTGACGGGTTCGAGTCAGTTTCTCAAATTCGACTTTGGCACGGATACGAAATGTCCCTCTTCCAGTTTTATAGGCCTCTTTGAGATCCTCGTCAACGATAATCCCACCTGAAGGGAAATCGGGCCCTGGAAGAACTTCGAGTAGTTCTTTAAGCGTCGGTTTTGGCCTTCTCTTTTTCATAACTAGAGAAATTGCGTCAAAAACTTCTCGAAGGTTATGAGTGGGCATATTTGTTGCCATTCCTACAGCGATACCCGATGTTCCATTCACCAACAGGTTAGGAAGAAGGCCTGGAAGGTATAGCGGTTCAGTGCTTTCACCATCATATGTGGGGCGGAAATCAATTGTTTCTTCCTCTATCTCTCTAACCATTTCCATTGCAGCTTCGGTAAGTCGACATTCCGTATAGCGAGAAGCAGCAGGGGGGTCATCAAGACTTCCAAAATTACCGTGTGGGTCAACGAGTGTGACCATTCTGGCAAAGTCTTGCCCGAGTCGAACAAGAGCTTCGTATATAGCCATATCGCCGTGAGGGTGATATTTTCCCATTGTATCTCCAACAACTCGGGCACATTTACGATGGGGGTTGGTTGGCCTTAAGCCCATACCAAGCATGGAATAGAGAATTCGTCTTTGAACCGGTTTCAAACCATCTCTTACATCCGGAATAGCTCGAGCGGTAATTACTGATAACGAATATGCTAGAAACGACTCTGACATTTCATCAGCTACAGGGACCGGAATAATTTCCCTAGCGAAATCTTTCGCAAATGAAAGTTTTTGTTGTTGCGCCATTTCTGACCTCCTTACAGTGTTGTGAGCTTATAATTTGGCTAGGACAAACAAGAATGTCCTGCTTAAGAAAATAATCCAATACTGCCGAGTAATCGTGGCAATTATGAGAACGGGCGAAAAGTCAACGCCTAGATCTTGAATAAGTCTCTCTCACCGCGTTAATCATTTTTAGCTGTTGATTTCAGATGGGTAGTAAAAGGTCTGCTCTTTTTCACCGAGAAGTAACGCTTCTACTAATTCAACGCCTTGCATCAATGAGTGATCTTGATTTGATACCTCATATTTCCAACCTCCGAAACGGCCACGTGAGTAAATATTTCTCTCTTCTAGGTCAGGAAGAATCTCCTTGAGAAGCTCATCGCGTCCTACAAAGGGGGTCGGGTAACCAAAGGGTAAAAATTTCTTCCACGTACTAACTACAACAGCATCATCAAGAAGGATTCCAACTGATTTCAGGCCTAGTATTGTTTCCTCAATGACTGTTTCGTGATCTACTCTTTTCAATGGAGATTCAGAAATCTCACACATTAAAGACCATTGACTTTCTGGTTTAGGAACATTTGCAGTTGCATAATTCGAAAAAACAGTTGACCGGTAGAAAGGAACATTCTCTTCGGGAAAGTACATCCAACATTTTGTTTGTAGTTCTTCAGGAATATTCCCCTCTATCCCGATACCCACAACATGGGTGCTTGACCATTTAAATTCGGATATTTGATCCACATAGTTATCTTTGACGTTAAGAGATCGAACCGTGCGTGGAAGAGGCATTGTCGTAATAAGATTTTTAAAGTGATACTGATGACCAAATCTACATGTGACAATACTTTTGCTCTCATTTATCTCGATAACCTCTCGTTCCATCTCGATGTATTCTTGCGGAAGAGTTTTGCCTAATGCTCGCCAAATACTTCCAGTACCGCCAGTTTTTGGGAAACGAAAGACTGAATTTGGACCCCAACTCTTTTGATCGGTTCTGCTTTTAATATTCTGAAGAATTTGGTCAGTGTTGATCGTAGCGACACGCTCACCAGTCCATCCTGAAGATAAATCCTGTGTTGGATATGCCCAAACTTTAAAATTGTACGGACGCATGAAAACGTCAGCAATGCCAGTGCCGAAGGAATTAACTATCCAATCGTCAAAATTCCTATTTACGGCCTGTGAAGGTTTTTCGGATAGTTTGCGTAAGCCATCAACACATACGTCCAGGTCATTTTGAGGGAGTCTCCATAAATTATTCTGAAATGGGTAAGGTATCCACCGGTTACGCATCCAAATCCATGCTTCTCGCTGATGTTCAAGCCATTCGTCTTTCAGTAGTTGGCTTAGGAGACTATCAAAGTACTCATAATGAGAAAATAAAACGTGTCCGCCGAGATCCCAAACAAACCCTTGATCATCTATTTCTGACGAAGCCAACCCTCCTAAACGATTTGATTGCTCAAGTAGTAGCCAATTTTTATGTCCGAGTTCGTTTAGTCGGTGAGCGGCACCCAAGCCAGTAGGACCTCCCCCAATAATAAGAAACTCGACACTTTTCATGAAAACATTCTCGATATTTTAGCTGTTTGCACAAAGGCTTGAGAACCTTTCTTCACCGCCTTGAGGTTAGAGAGAGAAGTTTCGCCAATAGTACGCTCATGGTACTGAACTGGGTATTGAACGACCGAAAGTTTTAACCGTTTTAAAGCGCCGCTGATAATGAGGTTTGGGGCGAATGTATTTCTGGGGATTCTTGAAATAATACGCTCAAGGGTATCTGAACGGATTAAACGAAATGGGATATTCGGGTCTTTCAAGGTGGAACTAAAAAAAAGCCGTGTGCTTAAAGCCGCAACTCTAGAGACTGCTTTCCTAATAAAGCTTTGTTCTCTTTTTACTCTCCAACCGATCACAGCGTCATTATTTAAACGTAAGTCCCAAAGAGCTGAAAATTCATCTGGGCTAATTTCACTATCGCTATCTGCTTGAAAAACCCAAGTGGCTATCTCTACAGCGTCTCTGTACCCTCTTAGTATGGACGGGCCGTGCCCCTCATTGTGTTTCGTTATTATTTGAATTCGACTATCTGGGATATAGGAACTGAGGACAACAGGTGTTTTATCCCAGGAGCCATCATCAACAACAAGAATTTCAAAGTCTAAACCCAAGTCAGTGAAAGTATTAATCCATTTTTGTAAGCAGGAATCAATAAGAAGTTCTTCATTGAAAACTGGTAAGACAAGGGCTATATCTTTAGATGGTCTAGTCATGTTTATTTCGAAATACCCGAAGATGGTCTTTGAGCAACTGAACAACAAGTAGGAGTACAAACCCATGGCTCATCAAATACAGCGAGTGGGTCAAGATTGTTAATTCGCTCTTGGATAAGTTGCCGCAAGCCTGAAACGAAGTCAGGATGAGTTCCAACCGTGGGCGTTCTCAAAACTTTTATATCAAGCTTTTGTGCATGCGTTACTGCTTCAGTGTCTAAGTCAAACATCACTTCCATGTGATCGGATATGAAACCTATAGGGGTTATCACAACTGAATTAACTCCTTCACCTTCTAAGAAATCAAGGTGATCTAAAATATCTGGTTCTAGCCAAGGAACGGATGGTGGCCCACTGCGACTTTGGAAAGCTAAATCCCATTCCAATTCCGGCGCAACAGTATTCGCCAACTGATAAGCAAATTTATTGAGCTGAGATTTGTAAGGGTTTGATCGATCCCAAGCAGTGGGAATTGAATGGGCCGTAAAAACTATTCGGGTCTGGTCTCTATCCTCTGGAGATAGTAGAGAAAGCGTATGGCGTAGCTGCTCGCACATTGCTTGAAAGAATCCTGGATGATTCCAGTACAAGCGTATTTTCTCAATATTAAGGTCGGTTACTCCTAGATCCTTAACAGCTGCATCAAGATCTTCTTGGTACTGTCGACAACCAGAGTAAGAGCCAAACGCGCTCGTAACGACGGCTAAAATATTTCGTTTACCATCCTCATACAGATGTTGGAGAGTATCAGCTAGATAAGGTTCCCAATTCCTGTTTCCGAAATATATGGGTATCTTTAGCCCATTTGCATGAAGGTCACTTTTAAGAGCTTTTATTAAGTCCCTGTTCTGTTTATTTATAGGACTAACCCCTCCGAAAAGGCCATATTGGGCTTCTACTTCTCGAATACGTTTTTCAGGAATATCTCTTCCTTTTGCTACATTTCTCAGAAATGGTTCAACATCTTCCAGGCCTTCAGGGCCTCCAAAGGAAGTCAAAAGAACTGCATCAAATTCAGTCATTTTTTCCTTGGCAATTTGGGCAGTGCCATATAGATCTCCCTGCAAGCTTTGAAATGACTATTTCGCTAGGGCATCGTCGGCAATCTAAACCGGCTCTTTTGTATGCGTATAGAGAGTTGTTGCGTTTTTTACTTTTTGAAGAAATGTTTTCTTTATCTTCTTCTTGTATGGTGACAATCCGATTAAGCCTTTTGCCTCTTCTTAACAGTTTGACTGTCCAGTCCCATAGTGCTTCAGCGTCATCTTCGTTAATTCTATTACATGGTGTTTCCGGATGGATTCCGCAGAGAAATAAAAGTTCAGCTCGGTAAACGTTTCCAATCCCGGCAAGAAGACTTTGGTCAAGTAAAGCTGCACCTATTGGTTTTTTCGAACTAGCAAGACCACGCTTAAATTTCCCAAGACCTCGTAGCCCAATTCTCAAGGGATCGGGTCCAAGATTTGAAATAACTGTTTCGAGATCTTCTTGGACGATCAAAGCACAGGTTTGCGGTCCGGTGAGGTCCCACATGGCGCTTTTGTTCACAAGTCTTAAACGAATCGTATCCCGTGGGGGAGTTTCTTCGTCAACCTTTCGGAATTTACCAATCAGGCCTAAGTGGATATGAAGAATATTTCCGCTTTCCCAGTGGCAAAAGAGATGTTTACCCCAAGCCTCAGACTTAAGCATTAGCTCTCCATCAAAAATTGCAGCACTTTCTGAAAATCTGCCTTGTGGTGAATTAGCAGTAACAGGCTGTCCAACAAAATCTTTTCTAAGATCAGCAGCTAAACGATGAATTGTGTGTCCTTCTGGCACAGTCCGAACGCTAGCGTCGATATCCAATACTTGCTACAGAAGTTCAAAACCAATACTGCTGACTAGTGCTATTCGGTAGTGCTTGGCATGGCAAGAGCTAAATATTTCTCTTCCGTTGCGTTAACACATCGTCTGGTGGATTAGCTTTGGCTTGACGGTTTCTGATCAGAAGAGGAGAGTAAATGACTATAACTACAGTTCTCTTTCTTCTAGCAATTATTGCAATAGGGTTTACCTGCACCTATGCCATACCAACTTCGTTTCTGCTTGAGGAACGCATTGTTTTCGGAGCTTTATTAGGCACTGTGATAGTTTCGGTGCTCGGCTTTTTCGTAGCTTGGGCAACTTCAGTTAATGGGAAAATGATTCTCATCACAACCGGGTTTTTGTTTATCTGTTCAACACCGCTTCTGATTAAAAACCAGCTTGTTATCAAAGCTGATGCAGCAAGTTTTCTTACACGTTTCAAACTCGGCTGGAGAGACAATAGATGTCCTAAACCAGTGCTTTTGTTAATAGCGATAGGCTCTATTCTTTCAGCGAGGATACTTCATATTTCATTTGGAAAATCTCCAAGTGGTGGTGTAACTGCTGCTCACCTTTCGGTATTTGGTGATTGGTCTGCTCACCTTGCTTATGCCTCATCGTTTGCTTTCAGCGACAATTTCCCACCCGAGCTCCCAACAGCTGCTGGAGAAAGTTTTTCATACCATTTCGGCGTTGATTGGTTTGCAGCAATGTTTGTTCCACTCGGCCTAGATATTTTCGTATCTCTTCAAGTATCAACTTTTTTTCTATCTATTTTTCTCCCGCCAATGTTATATTTCGGTTTTCAGCGATTCACCTCTAACCACCGGTCAGCTATGTTAGCGGTTCTCGTTTTTCTGCTTTCCGGAGGGACAGCTGCAGTATATCGATTTCTATTTACTGATCTACCAGAAGAAGGTTTCAGCGTGTTCGGGGATCTTCCTCGAAGTTACGCATTTGATGGCTTCGATAGAAACTGGGTAGACAATGCGGTTACGGGCTTTCTCTATCCTCAGAGACCGACTTTGATAGGATTCTCTGCCGTAATTTTCGTCATAATTCTCTTATGGGAGAATCGTAAAGAGAGAAGTTCCCCGGCGTATCTTTATGCTGGTCTTTTCACAGGTTTATTACCAATTTTTCATGTTTTCGCATTCGGAACGCTCATCCTATTATCAGTTATATGGGCAGCTATGCATCGCAGAAAGCAATGGGGACTATATCTTGTACCGGCGCTCGCTATTGGATTACCTATCGTGTTGTGGCAATGGCCAGATCGTGATGGGACAGAATGGCATTTTCTCTGGATGCTCGGCAAGTCTTCTTGGAATACCAACATGTGGAATTTTCTATGGTTCTGGCTGCTTAATACTGGAGTATTTATTCCGATAGCTATTTTGGGTATCCTGAGGTCTACAACGGAAATCAGAAAACACGCGCTACCTATTCTGGCTTTTCTTATTATCCCCAATATAGCGATATGGCACTTTTGGCCCGGTAATAACGCAAAGTACGTAATCATATTTCTTCTTCTCGCAGCTCCTTTCGTAGGGGAGGTAATAGAGAAACTTTTATCAAAAGGTGGAGTGAAATGTTTCGTTGCAGTTGGGCTAATTTTTTCATTAACTTTCACTGGTTTCCTAGATATTTGGCGAGCAGTTGATCAAACAACTTCACCGTATCCAGTCGAATATTTATCTGGGAGTGACCTCATGGTGGGAGAGTGGGTAAGAGAAAATACTAAATCGAGTAGCGTTTTCGCAAGTGCAAATACGAATACTCACCCAATCAGAGTTCTCACTGGGAGATCTGTTATCTCAGGTTTCCCGGGCAGGCTTAATGACCTTGGTAAAGATTGGTATAGCCGGGATCAGGACCTGCGAAAAATCTATGGAAAGGAAAATGATTTTAAAGTAAGCCTTGCAAAGTATGGTACTGATTATGTTGTCTTTGGCCCGCTAGAAAGACAAAACTACGGTTTTGCTGGATCAAAGAGTCGATGGATAGAAAATCAGGCTCTTCCAGATGGAATCAGGATTGTTTATGACCGTGGTGGTTACCAAATCTATGATGTAAGCGAGATAAATGAATAGATTTGAGAATAATTTGAAAAATATGCAACTGCGGGGTGGCTTTACTCTCGCTCCGGGCATTCTCCGGCGGTTATTTTTTGTTATTTTGCTCGCTGGAGTAGTAACAAGATTAATTGCTTTAGGAAATTACCCTTTCCACCACGATGAAAGTTTAGATGCCTGGTTTTCTCTGCGTTTCTTAGATGGTAATTACGCTGGATATAACCCGATCTATCATGGCCCACTCCGTTTCTATATCACTGCTGGCTTTTTCTGGCTGTTTGGCGAGTCAGATTTTACCGCACGACTATTAGCTGCCTTATCTGGAATTTTGCTTTTAGGCTTCCCTTGGCACTGGCGAAAGCATTTAGGGCCAGTCGGAACGATTTCGGCCAGCAGTCTTCTTCTCATTAGCCCCAGCATGTTGTATTTCTCAAGGTTTGGTAGGGAAGATATGTTTTTCCTTCTAGCAACAACAGTTTTTGTCGCAGCGCTTTTTGGGTTTCTTAATGAACCCAAGTGGTGGCATCCAACTGCTCTACTTTCTTCACTTGTTACCGGAATGGCTATAAAAGAATCAGTATTATTGATGATTTTCCTCTTTGGAGTGTTCTTGCTTCTATTTGTGATCCAAGAGAACTTAGTAGCGTCTGTCAAGAATAATTATTCGAATGCAGAACATCGCGATCACATATTTTTCATACGCAGGTGGACTCTTCTCTTAGGGTTAATAAGTTTCCTCGGTGTTTTCCTTTGGGTAGGGAACAGCGGAGGAGGGAGGACAATAGGTAAATTAGGGCTGTACATATGCCTATTTCTCATAATTGTTCTAGCAACCTCTTACAGAATGCTCAAAAGCAATCAAGATATTATTCAACTTCCAATTGTGAGATCTTTTAGAACCCCAACGCTCAGTCAATGGATATTATCTGTTCTCATATCGGCTACGTTATTCATAGCCTTGTTCTCGCAATTCTTTACGCGATTTTCAGGTCCAGAAACTGCTGCTGCGCCTAACAGCGCACTTCGTAATGGGTTGACAGCTGGTTTTAACTATTGGGTAGGGCAGCAAAAAGATGGCTTTAGGGGAGATTCTCGTTGGCAGTACTACCTAACGCTTCTATCAGCCTATGAATGGCTGATACTTTTTCTTGCTGTATTGGGTATTTGGAGAGTTTTTAGGAGGCCAAACTTGTTCGGCCAGCTAATAATTTGGTGGGCTGGGGGAACCTTAATTATGTATTCTTGGGCATCGGAACGAATGCCGTGGCTAGTTATTCACCCACTTTTCCCGTTCGCAATTCTTGCTGGGCTTGGATTCCAAATTGTTTATCAAAAAAGTAAGGAATCAAAGTTTAGACGGACGCTTTCAATGATTTTTGGAATTTTCCTTATTTTCTCTGCAACGCAAAGTTTACTTACGGCTTATACGCGGGGTAGTGAACCTCAAGAACTATTCGTTCAAGCTGGGCAAGCAACACCGGAAGTAGAATCCTGGAGTAAGCAACTCTTTGATTTAGACCGTGCTCACTTCGCTGAAACAGGCGAGCATTTAAACGTTGTGATAGATAGCGATGTTTATTGGCCATATGGCTGGTATCTGCGTGACTTTCCTACATCAACGTATGCAGTCATAGAAGGTGATTTGTTTCCAGAACTTCAGGAAAGTCCTGATTTGTTGATTCTCCCTTATTGGGATGTAGGAAAAATTGAGCTCCAGATAGCTGGTTACGAGATTTTTTCATACAACCATCGATGGTGGTGGGTTCCAGACTTTGATACTGGGGCTTCAGAGATCAGTCAATTCCCAGGTATTGTGTCTCGTTGGGGTAAATGGTTTTGGAGTCGTGAACCATGGGCGGACATCGACTCTTCACTTTCGCAGTGCCCTGCTTCATTAAGCGGAAATGTATTTGTTAAAAAATCCGTAATCCAAGAAGCTCAAAACTATGGTGTTTGGAATAACCCGCAAGATACAAAGATTCCAATTTATGAAGGTGAGTGCAAAAACGTTTCTTTTTCCCGGTAGTTAGAATAATTCCCAGAGATTAACGCCCTTACTGAGTCAATTCCCAAAGCTTTTCGGTATCTACGAAATAGATCTTATTTAATGTGTCTTCAAAAACTATGTCAAGAGCTGGATGGGTATCTAATGCTAGTAGAGCCTGGTTATCCCCAAATCGTCTCTCTTGCGTCCCCACGATTATGTATCGAACGTTATACGTTAATAGAAATTGCGTAGCGAATTTTTGATCGGGTATTTGATACAGCCTTTGCACATCCTGTTTTCGTTGGGCAATCAAGCTCTGGTAGTTAAGTCGTTGCTGACGCTGGTGGGACGACCAGCCAAGAACCGTAGGTAACCCAGTATGAATTGATATTCTGCTATTCCAATCATAACTATCACCTGTCCATTCAACGATTGTTGGGCTCCCTTTTACTGACTCTCTAAGCCATTGGATGATAGGGAGGTCATCGCCGATTGACACTTGTGATGGAGGCTCATCAGTTCCGTTGTCATAACGAACAATTAGGGGTTTCTCTTGGAGGTAAGCAATCCCATTAAGCCCTTTATAGGCGGTGGAGAACCGATCGCTAATTCTCGGGACGAAAGATGAGGCGGGATAGGTAAGTCCTACTAAAAGCAAGCATGTAAAACCTATACCGGAAATCCGGGAAAGAGAGAATACTCTTGGATCCCGATTGTCACGGTCTCTGATAAATATCCAAATCTCCCAGATAGCGAAAGCGGAAGCCACAGAGAAAACTATCCAACTCTGCAACCAGAATTTAAATACAGTATTCATTCTCGCCACATCATTGTTAACTGTTAAAATTTCTGGGCCTGCTAAAAGCAAGAACCCTAGGGTCAATAGTAGGAGAGAAAAAATTCTCGCCACTTTAGAAGGATTGACTTGAGTCGTTTCAATAAGGAAGAGGAAGGCCATTCCTGCCCCTAGGACTGAGATCGCAAAGGCCCAACCAACTGTTATGCCAAGTAGTAGAGTCAAAGCTAGAAGAATAGGTTGCATAACACGTTTGGTTATCATCAAATTCGGCTGAGTTTTTTTTCTGGGAAGTTTTTCGGTATTCCCCTTTCTGGTTTCAAGAAAGATAGTTATGAAATAAACAGTTGCGATGCTTATAAATAATCCCCAATGAGAAAGAAAATCACTGAAAGGTGAAACCCACTCAGATCGATGTAATCCTAAGTCAAATGTTTGATTGCGCGTTCTAAAAGGGTTTATCACGATTACGTGAATGCTTAATGCCAGAGATACATGGCGAAGCAGAATAAGAAGACGATATCTTCTAGTCGAGCTAACTAAAGTCCCTATGCATGCTACTGAAACAACGAAAAGTGCAAAAAAAGATAAGAATCCTCCACCTGAAATGAGGGAACTAACGAAAAGACTTAATCCAGTCACTATCCACAATCCAGATTCACCAAAGTAGGTGGGGTAATTATCTTCTAGAGAGCGGACCTTGAAAACGGAAATGCCGTAAAGCAGACTTGCAATTGAAATCAAAACTAGCGTTGGAAAATCCCATGTGTTAGTCATTCGAACAACAGCAAGCCCTATCCCTGTTGCTATTGCTATTAAAGCCGAAGACTTCTGTTCGCCATTTCGGCAATGTATTGCGTACGAGAAACATAAGCAAAGCACGAGGGCGAACAGGCACATACCCATTAAATGTGGATGGAGATCCCCAAATAAGAATGTAAAGAACGGGAATTCGGTGATATCAAAATTCCCACTGTTAACTCGGCTAGGACCCCACCAATCAAAAGTGTCTACACGTGTACCTCGCACCCATGCCCAAAGTCCCCCAAAGGTTTCGACTAGTGAACCAATAAACGGCCAGTCTGACAAAAAATTCCAGGAACTAATTTCGCTAAACCGTTGGTGGTGTCTTCTTATTGCGTCAAAAGTTCCGAAGACGCTAAAAAATAACACTGCTAGTGTGCCGAAAATAAGCGAAGATGAGAGATTTTTTCGGTTTGAAATTCTCGAATCTGCAGTTGACCTTATTAAATTCACTGCCAAGGTCCATACTCCAATTACAGCAAGCGATACAAACGTAGCTATTCCAAGTTGAAAAGTTATTTCAGGAAGTATTCCCAAAGTACGCATTGGAACTGCTAGAAGAAACCAACCAAAGTAATAATAATTGATAACTCCTCCAGCAAACCAAGGATCATATGGAGGCAATTCACTAGATCTTCCTATTGATGTGAGGTAACCCAATTCCATTGGTTTCTCCCCACCCCGATATGAATCCCATAAGTCAGGATTCATATAGCGAAGTAGCAGAACAGACAAGAAAGCCAGGGTAAAAACTATTTCAGTAACAAGCCAAATGTTTCTGCTACTTCTAGCTAGGTCTATTAGGTATTTGCGCTTCCTATAGCTATTTGCTATCCCGAAGACTCCAATGATAATTAGAGATAATATGCATGTAGTGCTATTGAACTTAAACAAATCCCACGAAACAAGTATCCATGTAAGTAGTCCACTAGTGAGAAATCCTAGAATCTTACTCAGGCCGTAGCCGTTGTCCTTGAGTGAACTAAATAGCGGCAAAGACCACGGTAAAACAAGGAAAGCTGCTAATTGAAGCCAGAGAAACCACCATAGCCAATTCAAAGAGCCAGAAGTTCCGCTTGGAGAGAACATTTCGTTAAATGTTGAACCGCTTTCAAGTTCTTTCGCAACCTCGGGTTCAAGCATCAAGGCATTCCAAGCACCAGAAGAAGGTTCTAGATTGGGAGCTCTTGCAGCGGCGAATGGATTCAAGATTGCTTCGGCTCTTTCAATACTCCAATCAGATGTTTTCTCCCAAATAGTTACTGTCGGGTGGTCGTAAACAGAGAAAGTTTCTTCAGTTATGCGTGAAGGTAGATCCAATCCAAATAATGAAGGCGTATTTTTGAACTCAGCGACTTGTCTAAAACCTAGTTCTCCAGAAAATAAAGAACGAAAATATGCTGAAGTTGCTGGATATTTTGCTGGAATCCGCGGTACCGAATCGTAGATTCTGTTGCTCGCTTCAACAATGTAATCACTTTGATCTAGTTGGTTTAAAAGATTGCTAGTCTTTGAAACGCCTGTTTCGGGATCTACCCAGCTATCTGGACGAAAAAGATCTAACTGCACTTGTCCATACTTCTTATCTGAGAAATTCTGATCTCGAATAGGAAGAGAATCATCCCATAGTTGCGATGTCAACGTTGATCCAGCATCAATGTTTTTATTAATCCAAGTGCTTGCTTCTATTTTGGGATGAGTCGAGTTGTAAACACCGTTGATAAATGCGGCTCCCCAAAAAATAGAAACAGATAATAAAAGTGCTGCAGAGATTGTTCCTGCTTTAGAAAGAACGGACCATGAGTACTTTTCTTCAACTTTTACTTTCCCAAATATCCACAACTTATAAATGCCATAACCACCGAAAACTATTGCAGTTGGATATATGGGCAATAAATAACGTATTAGAGGATTAAATTGCTGGGCTACCAGACAAACCATTACACAAATGGCTGATAAGGGTGCAAGCAAAATAAAGTTTTGATTACGAATTATTTCTCTAATGCCCAAAGCCAAGCCGAGACAAACCGTGATACTTATAGCTGGGCCCATGCCCGACCAAAAGATTGACTCAAGCGGGTAAAGAAGTGTGTTGCGTCCAACCCATTGGACAACCCATGGGTAGTTTCCCCCACTGTTCACAGCTTCTAAATAGTTTATATCAGCAATGAAATCTTTACTGAGTTTCCAGAAGCCATCAAAAGCGTATGGTTGAAAAATCCGGAAAGATGTGATTGCTGAAAGGCCAGTCGCCGAAAGTAAAGATAAAAAATCTGCTATGCGATAAGTTCCTTGCCTTCTCGTATTCGAGCGTATTGAAGTATTCCGAAAGCACACGAGCGCATAGACAGTTAAAGGGGCGGCGAAAATAAGAAATGCATTGAATTTAGATGCGGTCGCCATGCCAATGAACGCGCCAATAGTAGATGCCCTAAGAAAAATCCCTGCATCGAATGGTGGAGCATTGGAAGATTTTGATGAAATAAGATTAAAGAGATATATGGATAACAGAACTACAGTCGTAGCAAAAAATGTTGTCCAAATTTCTGAACCATGGAAATGGCTGTACTGAAGGTGTAGCGGCGTAAAAGTCAGTAAAATGCTACTGAGAAAACCAACTGACCGATTAAAGATTGCTTTGCCGAGGAAATAGACAAGAAGAACTGTTCCGCTGTCCAGAAGCGCTGAAAGTAATCTGCCAACGAGTTGCACTTCGTAACGACTGTTAAATAATTTCTCTTGAAAAGTATTTCCTTCCATGTCGGTTGATGACTCAAGAAGGTTGATGCCTAGTGCGTCTGCAAACTTGACTATATTCGCCGACACAAACCAATCCATTTCAAGAAACTCAGCTGCTGCTTTAACTGAGAACAACGGCAGCGTTCCATACACCCACGTATCTTGGGACTGATAAGGGTTCATAGTGGAATTTTGTGAATCAAAGTAACCGGTAGGATCTTCCCAAATAAGGTCTGCAGTGACTATGCTCCAATACCTTTCATCAGGGTGCTGGTGTGTTCCCTGGTCCCAATTGAGATTCCAAACACGCAACGTAAAAGATATTAAAAGCAAAACAGCAATCCCCGCACGACGGAAGAACGCCTCGTGTCTTCTGAAGTATCTCATCATGCCGGCCATGCTAAAGACTAGAACGTCAATTCAACTGCCACCGTACTTTGCCAGAGTTACTTCTTGACCGCTTCTGAGCGCTAACAGGTAGAATCCCAAGTGAAACACTGTAGACACATGGCTGTTTACTTCTTCCGAGCAGGTATTATCTGAGTATGAGTGGTAACGAAACAAAACTAGAAGAACCATCGGTAACAGCATTAGAAGTAACAGATGCTGCATTAGAAAAAGTTCGTGAAGTTCGGTCAGAAGAAGACAGTCCTGAAACAACTGGCCTACGGGTCAGTATTACTGGTTCAAACGGCCCAGAATTTTCTTATGATCTATCATTTGAGGACATCAGTGATGCTTCAGAAGATGACCATATCTATCACGTGGATGATCTAGCCGTAATAATTCCTAAAGAGAACCTTGAAGACCTGACTGGAGCAACATTAGACCTTCCAAGTAATCCAATGCAGGGCGGTTTAGTTATACGAAACCCTAATAGGCCAAGCATGTTAGAAGGCGAAGACATTGAACTTTCCGGTTCGCCTGCCGAAAAGCTTCAACAATTACTCGATCAACATATAAACCCATCACTCGCTGCTCATGGAGGGTATGCGGAGCTAGTAAAAATGCAGGGAACAGCAGCCCACATTCTAATGGGCGGAGGCTGTCAAGGATGCGCAATGTCCGCAGCAACGCTAAGACAAGGTATAGAAGTGATGATTGCTGAAGCAATTCCTGAGATAACAGAGATTGTCGATGTAACAGATCATGAAGCTGGTGAAAATCCGTTTTTTGAGTCTTAAAAAGGCTAGTTACGGATTCTTATTGAATCTAGAAAGAACTCTTTCAACTATTCCTTCAGCATCTAACCCGAGCGAGGTCAAAAGATCCTGCGGATTCCCTTGATCAATGAACGATATGGGCACACCCATAACATGAATTTGAGGTGTGGCTGCAGGAAGATTCTGCAACATGTCTGAAATCGCAGAACCAACCCCTCCTTCAGAGACTCCATCTTCGATGGTCACAACAACTTTGTGTCCATGAGCGTCAACGATCATTTCATTATCAAGTGGGGTAATGCAACGAACATCCCAAATGCTACAAGTAAGACCGTGAGCAGAAAGCAGTTCGGCTGCTTCTTTGGCTTCGGGAAGCATCTTCCCTACGGAAAGAATACAAACATCCTTACCTTCAGAAACATGTCTCGCTCGGATTCCTTTACCAACTTCAGCTTCCTCCACTGAAGGAGCAGGCGTCCTTGGATATCGGATAGCTATTGGGCCATCCGTTATTTCTAAAGCATCTGAAAACATTTGCTGCAGTTCTTGATAAGAGGATGGAGCAAACATTGTCATACCTGGAACTTTTGAAAGGAGCATCATGTCGAGTAGCCCATGATGAGAAGCTCCATCTGGTCCTGTAATTCCTGCACGGTCAATGCAAAAGATAACCGGTTGATTATGAAGAGCTACATCAAAATTTATTTGATCAAATGCTCTATTAAGAAACGTCGCATACACAGCAATGACTGGCCTTAAGCCACCCATAGCCATTCCGGCTGCAGCAGTAGTGGCATGCTGCTCCGCGATCCCAACATCAAAGAAACGTTCCGGAAAACGCTCCGAAAATGGAAGCAGGCCAGTGCTATCAGGCATAGCTGCCGTGATCGCTACTAAATCGGACCTATTTTCTGCTTCTTTTATCAGGATTTCAGTGAAAGCGGCGGTGTAGCTTTCAGGTTTTGGTTTCCCAATGTCATGAAGTCTTTTTATTGGATCATTTTCAGCAGGTCCATAACCCCGTCCTTTTTCAGTAAGCACGTGAATTACCGTTGGTCCTTCAAAGCCAGCGGCATTCCGAAATGCTTTTTCTAGCGCTTCAATATTATGGCCGTCAAAGGGGCCGTTATATCTGAGCCCTAGGTCCTCAAAAAATGATGTTGGGTCCCAAATTTCTCTGACAGCTGCCTTTGCGGCATCTATTGCCCGTTCAACAGATAATCCCATTACTTCTTTTGATGGAAGCAAGCTTTTTACTTTATTCTCAAGCTTCTCTTGTTGTTCAAGGTACTTAGGGTTATTGCGTAATTTCTTTAAACTATCCGAAAGAAGTGAAACGGTGGGGGCATAGGACCTGCCATTGTCATTCAGAATAATTATTGCGTTGCTTCCTGCATGTCCCAGATTGTTAAGTCCTTCAAATGCCATGCCTCCCGTAAGGGCTCCATCGCCAATTACCGCAAGAACTCTCCGCCCTTCTCCTTCGTCACTAGCTTGAGCTGTTGCTATCCCGAAAGCGTAACTTAGTGCTGTAGATGCATGGCTGTTTTCAATCCAATCATGCTCTGATTCAGCTCTGCTTGGATACCCGGATAGCCCCCCAGCCTTTCGGAGAGATTTAAAGTTTTCCAATCTTCCAGTCAGCATTTTGTGCACATAGGCTTGATGCCCAGTATCCCAAAGCATAATGTCTCGTGGTGAATCAAAAACGCGATGTAGAGCGATAGTTAATTCGACCACGCCCAAGTTTGAGCCAAGATGCCCACCATTTTCTTGCACGGTTTCAACGATAAAATTTCTGATCTCATGGCTGAGCAATCCCAAGTCATCATGGGATAGTCTTCGCAAGTCTGCTGGGCAAGTTATTTGTTCAAGCATTGGCTCTCCGCTATTGAACCTCTCTTATGCATAGGCTACCGGAAGAATCTAATGAGATCACTATGAAATATGACACCACAGTAAATCACGTCAACTTTAAGGTTTGAAAGAGACTGGATTTGCGGTTAGACCAAGACTGCAAGCGAATACCAAAAAAGTAACCAAAAAAGAGAACTAGAACTCCTCCAGCGGCATCAATCCAATAATGATTTGCTGTGACAATGATGGCGAAAAGGGTGAGTAAGGGATAGGTCGCTATCGTGAACCTGGCAATCCTCGTCCTTAAATGCTTTCTAACGGCTAGATAGCTCCATAGAGCCCATGCGAAATGAAGACTAGGCATTGCAGCATATTGGTTCGAAAGACTTTCCATAAGTCCTGAATCAAAGCTCCACAAACCCCCGTACTCTGCCATAGTGTCAAGGTAAGGACTCTCTATACATGCACCTACTGGACGGCAGTTTCCTAAAAGTCGAGGTGGCATAAGCGGAAAGGCAGCAAATCCGATCAGAGCAGAACCTGTAGCTAACAACCCAATTGTTCTCCATTTCGGATAGTCATCTGGTTTGCGAAAGTATAGAAACAGCAGAACGCCTAACGTAACAATAAAATGAAAAGTCCCATAGAAGATGTTCCAAAACCTTAGAAACCATTCCCAATCAAGAAACCAACTTTGAAGGGTTGGCTCGAAATATAAACCAAAAGATTTCTCAAGATCAATCATGTATTCTGCATTCCTATAAGCCGTCTGTGCAGTTACTGAAGCCGAACCAAATTGATTACGGACCCAAGAATAGAATGCATAACAGATTCCTATCAGAAGCAACTCGCGAATCCACGATACATTATTTGGATAGTGATTTTTTGAAAGGTCTTGGTTCCCCATCGGTTCCTCTCAACTACATCTCAGTTTCGTTTGAGTCATCCTCAGTAGAGCCTTTTCTTCCTCCGAATATAAGGAGAGGGAATCCAATCATGCTGCCAACTAAGGTCATAGCATAAATCGCTAAACCCAAAGCAAGTGCTTGTTCACTTGGAACATCAATCCCTGATAAGAAGACAACAAGAGTTCCCTCTCGGACACCGAGTCCGCCAATTCCTAATGGAAGCACCTGAATGATTAGCACTGCCGGGATAAACGCCATTAAAGCTGTTAATCCGACTTGGTCTATGCCTAAAGCCTCAACAGCACAGCCTGCTGCTAGAAGAAGAACAAATTGATATGCGAAAGCGGAAATGATTACTTCTCTTGCAGCTTTAGGATTTTGTCGAAGCCGATCAATGCCTAGATGGATTGCGTTAGCAAACCGGAGAACTCCTTTACGGTTGCGAAGACCTTTTCCTATTCGGTCATTACCCAATAAAAGAAGCACTAAACCAAGACCTATAAGCGTAATAAATCCTACCACTAGTGGGATTCGTGTAGAGTTCCCTAATCCAGTCAGCCCTGGGTTAATGGCGAATCCAATAAATGTAATTAGTGGAAGTACAAGCCACCCGCTTAACCGTTCAAAAACAACAGAAGTGAAACTAATTGGACCGTCATCAATATCGCGAGTTAGGCGTCCAACTCTTACGACATCGCCACCAACAGTGGTTGGAAGAAAATTTGAAACGAATTGCCCAGCCATATAGTGGCTAAATAAACTAGGAAGCGGTTGGTGAATCCCAAGGGCTATCAAAACTCTTTGCCAGCGAACAGCCCCTAGAACAAATCCAGTCAAAGTAAAGACGAAAGCGCCAATAGTCCAGAAAGCAGTTTGGTTATTCCAATCAGGTAATTCATTCCAATCAATATCATCCATAGATATGATTACCACCAGCAATAAAGCAACGCTTAGGCCAACCCGTAACGTCACGGTTACATATTTACTCTTCCACCAGTGAGATTTCTCACTCTCTTTTAAGGGATTCGGTTCAGAGTTCATCTTTAGGTCAAACCTATTCGCATCGGCTCGCAGGTAGTTAAATAAGCAACCTTGCTAGGTTATTGGCACTAAAGCCTGATTCACCGGATGCAAGTACTTAAATAAGACAAATTTAGAGAAATTCCTTATAAATAAGGGATTTTTTTGAGAGTTTCTTGAGAAATTAGACTCTTTCCAAGAAACGTTTTCTGAATACAATCACTCTTGTTACCTGACCCATAGCAATCTGTAGAGGTTCATCGGAGTCGCGAATCTCAAAAGCACTTACTTGGAAAGTAAGTCTGCGCCCATCGACACGAGTTAATAACGCACTGACCCTAACCTTTGCTCCAAGCCCGGTGGGATTTACATGATCTACACGCACACGCATCCCGACGGTTGTTTCTTCTTCAGAGATGTAGTCCTTTACGGCACTCATAGTCTGTGCTTCACACCATGCGATGACTCTTGGAGTAGCTAATACCGGAACATCACCAGAAGTTAACGCCGTAGCTAAATCCAATTCCGTAACAACATAATCTGCAGAAGCTGGTATAGGCGGTTCCATAGTCATACAGCTACGATAGGCACATAGTTGAGTCTGGTGTCGGATAGGTGAAATAGTTGTAAACCAAGTACTGTTGTAGCATGGGAAATGAAATGATAAACGAAGAATTATTAGAGCAAACTTTGGCTGAAGCCCTCAAGACAGGGGGAGAGTTCGCTGAAGTATTTGTTGAAGACAAACAATCCTCATCCGCATATTTCGACGATGGGAAAGTTGAAGAATTGAATTCAGGACGTGATAGAGGCGCTGGTATAAGAGTTGTAGTGGGTGAAACAACTGGCTTTGCCCACACGGCAGATCTAAGTGAATTGGGTTTACTTTCGGCTGCAAGGTCAGCTGCTGCTGCAGCTCGAAGTCAAGGAAAGCAGACAAAAGCCCAAAAGCTTGTAGATGTAGAGGCCCCTTCACCAAATCCTGTTCTTACTCTTCCAGAGAGCGTGGAAAAAGTTAAAAAAGTCGAATTGTTAAAAAGAGCAGATGAAGTAGCCAGAAGTCAAAGCAATGCGATAACCCAGGTTTCAGCTAGATACGGTGACTCCAGGCGCAGAATCGTAGTCGCAAACAGTGACGGAACTTTTGCTTCGGACGACCAAGTACGAACTCTCTTCTCCGTCGCTTGTGTAGCAACAGGAGATGCGGGTATGCAAACAGGACGTGAGTCGACTGGCAGACCTATCGGTTTCGAGCTTTTTGATGAATTCGATATCGAAGAATTAGCCGAACGAGCTGCTAATCGGGCATTAACTAAATTAAATGCAAGACCTGCTCCTAGTGGAGCCATGCCCGTAGTTATCGGTAGTGGAGGCGGGGGCGTTCTATTTCACGAAGCTTGCGGACATGGTCTCGAAGCAGATTTAGTCAAAAAACAAGCATCAGTTTTCGCAGGCAGAGTAGGAGAAACAGTTGCTAGCGAACTGGTTACTCTTATTGATGACGGAACAATGTCTAAAGAATGGGGTGCCTTCGCTATAGATGATGAAGGCAGACCAGCGCAAAAAAATACTCTAATTAAAGATGGACAATTAGTGGATTACATGTGGGATGGTTTGCGATCTAGAGGTCAAGGGAGGCAAAGTACAGGAAATGGTAGAAGGCAAAGCTACCAAGTACTCCCAATGGTTCGGATGACTAATACCTATATTGCTAATGGAGAAACGGACCCCGCAGATATCATTGCGGATACCTCAAACGGAGTTTACGTTGCACATCTTGGCGGAGGTCAAGTTAACACAGCTACAGGAGACTTCGTTTTCGGTATGACTGAAGCCTACTTAATCGAAGATGGGAGAATCACATCGCCCATAAGAGAAGGAAACCTCATAGGAAATGGACCTGAAGTCCTCAGACAAATCGATGCTTTAGGGAATGATTTTGAAATGGGATCACCTGGAACGTGCGGAAAAGATGGACAGGGAGTGCCCGTTGGAGATGGAACACCAACCCTTCGCGTGCAAAGCATGACTATCGGTGGAACTGCTGCTTAAGGTCATAATGGAAGAGAAATTATTAACAACTGCTGACAAGGTAATTTCTTGGGGAAAAGCAGGCGAACAAATAGAAGTAGTAGCAGTCCACGAACAAGAAACGGAAATAAGAGTCTACGAATCTGAATTAGAATCATTCACTGCATCAGAATCGCAAGGAGTAGGAATCAGGGTGATTCAGGACGGTCGCCAAGGGATGGCATACGCTGGAACCTTAGACGATCAAATTTTAAAAGAAACTCTTTTAGAAGCTCGTGACAACTCTACTTTCGGAACATATGACGAATTTGTAGCCGTAGCCGAACCAGATGGAGTGGAACCTATCTCATTGGATCTCTATAACCCTAAACTCAGCGATTTTCCTACGGAGGATAAAATCGCCCTTGCCAAAGAACTTGAAACCTACATACGAGATTCTGACCAAAGAATCGTGGGTGTTGAATCCACGGAATATGTTGACTCTATCTCTGCAAGTGCAATTGTCACCTCAAGCGGAATTCGGCGCTCTAGTTTTGAAGGTGGGTGTTACATAGCTGCCTCATCTCTTGCCTCAGACGGAAATGATATGCAAACAGGATTTGGTTATTCAGTAGGCCGCGATCCGGAACTCTTGGATATCGAGAAAGCTGGGTCACAAGCTTCTAATAGAGCAACACGAATGCTAGGAGCAAAAAAAGCGCAATCTGGCAGGCAAACAGTTATTCTCGATCCTTACGTGACAGCTCAATTCTTAGGAATTATCGGATCAACATTCAGTGGAGAATCACTTCTAAAAGGAAGGTCGCTATTTGCTGATAGAGAAGGAGAGTTAATCGCTTCGAATTTACTTACTCTGGTTGATGATCCAACAGATCCTAATGCGTTTACTGCTACTGAAGTAGATGGAGAAGGCCTAGCCAGCAGAAAAAACATACTTATTGATAACGGAAAGTTAGAAAGTTTTCTCCACAATAGCTATACCGCCCGTGCGCTAAACACGGTCTCAACTGGATCAGCAGTTCGAAGTTATAATTCTTCACCGGGTGTCGGGTCTCTAGCGCTCTCACTAATCCCAGGATCTATGACACAGGAAAAGCTAATTGAAAGTATCCAAGAAGGGATCTTGATCCAAGGAGTAGCGGGTCTTCACTCTGGGGTAAACCCAATTAGCGGAGACTTTTCTGTAGGGGCAGAAGGTATCCAAATTAGAAATGGACAACTTTCCGAGCCGGTAAGGGAGATTACAATAGCTTCGACGCTTCAGCGGATGCTTCTTGAAGTTCAAGATATAGGTAGCGATCTTGAAAGACTTCCAATGCGAGCATCTGGAGTGTCTCTAGTTGTGGGTGATGTAACAGTTTCTGGGGTCTGAGGACACGAAGGTACTTCATCAACCTAGTATTTACCAGACTGGGAAATTGAAACGAAATGACATTTAAAGAAACCGAGAAAACCAAAAGGGCTTTAACAACTGTTGTTGTAATGGCTCTATTTTTATTCTTGTTTGTAGATCCTGCTTTCGGGGCTAACAACGCTGCATCAAGTGATAACTTGGCTCTTTGGCAAGCAATTATTTTAGGTATTGTTGAGGGCTTAACCGAGTTCCTTCCGATTAGTTCAACCGGACACCTGCTAGCAACGAAGGAAATTCTGGATTTGGGACAAACTCAAACTACAGAAAAAGCAATTGACAGCTATATCATTAGTATTCAAATTGGAGCTATTTTCGCAGTCGCAGTTCTGTATCGAAACCGCCTTAAACAAATGTTCCAAGGCCTTCGAGGTAATAATAGCGATGGGCGAAGAATACTCAACGCTCTTATCGTTGCGTTCATTCCAACTGCTTTGATTGGTTATATTGCTGCTGATTTTGTCAAGGATGAACTTTATGGACTGACACCTGTCGCTGCAGCTTGGATAGTCGGGGGAGCAAGCATCTTATTTGTTCAGAGAAAACGACTATTTCAAGAAGAAGGGATTGTCTTAGAAAATCTAAGTCTAAATCAAGCTCTAATAATTGGTTTCGTGCAATCCTTAGCGCTGTGGCCGGGGGTCAGCAGAAGCCTTGTCACTATTGTCGCTGGTGTACTGATTGGCATGTCGCTTAAAGCAGCAGTCGAATTTAGTTTCCTTCTAGGGTTTGTGACCCTAACAGCAGCAACTATTTACGAAATCGGTAATGATGGTCAAGAAATTATCAATAACTTTGGTTACCTCTCTCCAACAATTGGGCTAGTGGTAGCTTTTTCTTCTGCGATTCTTTCAGTACGTTGGATGGTGGGATGGCTTGAGAAACGAAGTTTCGCAGTCTTCGGTTACTACAGAATACTCGCTGGCTTAGTAGCTTTTCTGTTGATTTCAATTGGATTTTTCTAGGTTTAATCTTTTTTGCTTGAAGAAGATGGAGTTGCGCTTTCAGCTTTTTTCGGCTTATCAGAAACTGGGTTTTTATCTGCTGAGGTTTCCGTAGAAGTTGACTTTTGGCTGGCTCCTGTTTTGGATGAAGACCCCTTAGACCTACTATCGTTTTTATAGAAACCTGATCCTTTAAAAGCTATTCCAGGTGCTGAGAAAATCTTCTTTACTGAACCTTGACCTGAACCTTCACATTTCTCAGGTGGGCATGTCGTTAACGGGTCTTCGGAAAAAGATTGGAAGACTTCGAAAATATTTTCGCAAGTTTCGCACCGATAATCGTAGGTTGGCACGTCATATCTCCATAGTAAGTTTGATGTTTATTCTGTAAATATTTACAAAGAGGAACTCTACCGTGAGATTTCTTTAATCAATAACTTCTTCTTCACCACGACGCAATCGACTGATATTCTCCGAATGCCTTGACAAAACAAGAAGTGATGCTCCGCTCGCAATTCCGAACTCTCTCCACGACCCTCCAGAGGATATTAGTGCCCCAAATGGGAAGATAGCGATCATGGTCAATGAACCAATTGATGCTCTCCTAAATAGTTTCATAATAGGTATCCAAATACAGACAGCCACTATCCCAACCAATGGATATAAGGCAATACCTACCCCGCCTAAAGTTGCTACGCCTTTTCCGCCATTCATTTTTCGCGTGATTGGAAAAATATGACCTAACATTGCTGCACAGCCAGCGACTAAGCCTAGAAAACGTCCCTCAATGAAAAAACAAGCAAGAGCAGGAACTAGGCCTTTTAGTAAGTCTCCAAGCAGTACAACTACTCCCGCTTTCTTCCCAGCAACTCGGTAAACGTTAGAAGCCCCTGGATTGCCAGATCCTTCCATAGTGGGGTCGTGACCCACAAACCCAGCAACAATATGCGCTGTCGGAAAAATCCCAATAAAATAACTTATAGGAACGAGAAACCACCACCATGTCACATACTCATGATACAACCCTTAAAGGTCGTCAAGTGCCTAACAGGATTGAGCATTTGTTAATATTGTCAATATGATCCCTTTACAAGAAGCCAGTAGTTATGTTCTCGAAACCGTTCAAAGATTAGACTCTGAACGAGTAGATTTATTGAAATCCAGAGGGCGGGTCACAGCTGAGTCAATAATTTCAAATGAAAGCGTGCCACCCTTCGATAACACTGCAGTTGATGGGTACGCAGTGATCGCATCTGATACGCATGAGGCGAGTGATGAATCCCCGATTGCTTTGACAGTTCTAGAATCAATTGCTGCAGGTAGCTCAACGTCACAAACAATTAGACGAGGTGAGTGTTCAAAAATTATGACAGGAGCCCCAATTCCTAAAGGGGCTGATGCCGTTGTAATGGTTGAATGGTCAGAACCGCTAGTAGAAGAAGGCAAGGTAAAAATCTTAAAAGCTGTTGCACTTGGAGACCACATACGTCACTCCGGTGAAGATCTTCTACCAAATGATCTTGTAATCCCAGAAGGAACCTTTCTCAACCCAGCGCATCTAGGTTTACTCGCTAGTTTAGGGATTTACGAAATCCAGACTTTTAGGAAACCAAAGATCGCTGTCTTCTCAACAGGTGATGAACTTATTGAAGGTCCTGCAGCTCTAAAGCCAGGTCAGATACGAGACTCCAACCGATTTTCACTTATTTCGCTTCTTGAAAGAGATGGTTTGGAAGCCATTGATCTTGGTCTAGTTTCTGACGATGAATCCGCTATAGAAGAAACAATAAAAACTGCTACTGAAACTTGTGATGCAATTATTACAACCGGGGGCGTCAGTATGGGGGACTACGATTATGTCAAACTCGTCCTAAGTCGAATTGGGGATATGCGCTGGATGCAAATAGCTATCAAACCGGCTAAACCATTTGCGTTTGGAGTTGTTGATACGAAACCAGTTTTTGGACTTCCAGGAAATCCAGTATCTTCTATGGTTTCATATGAACTTTTAGCTAAGCCAGCTTTAAAGAAAATGATGGGTCGGGCGAAGTTATTTCCAAATTATTTAACTGGAGAAGCAAAGGGAACATTTAGTCGAAAGAAAGATGGAAAAACGCATTTCGTTCGAGCTGTAGCTGCTATTGATCAGAACCCCCCTAAAATCTATTCAGCGAAACGGCAAGGCTCGCATCAATTAACAGGAATGGCGGAAGCGAATGCTCTAGCTATTCTTCCAGATGGAGATAGCGTAGAAGAGGGTTCTTCCTTGGAATTTTTCGTCCTTGATTAACAGTTGGCGCTAGCATGAAGTTCATATGAGGCAACAACTTATAGATACCTTCGGAAGAATCCATAAGGACCTTCGGATTTCGATTACAGATCGCTGTAACTTCCGTTGCACGTATTGCATGCCGGAAGACGGATTGGATTGGACTCCGAGAGAAGAAATCCTCACTTTTGAAGAAATAGAACGAATTGCAAGTTTGTTGGTTAAAAGGTTCGGTATTGAAAGCATTCGACTCACTGGAGGTGAGCCAACAGTTAGAGCAAACTTAGATGACCTAATAAACCGTCTATCGAGATTAAAAGTTGACTTGTCAATGACTACGAATGGGGCAACGCTTTCGCTATCAGCAAACCGGTTACGAGAAGCAGGTCTTGAAAGAATTAATATTTCACTCGACTCTTTGCGCTCTGAAAGATTTACTGCGTTAACACGAAGAGACAATCTTAAAGAAGTTCTTGATGGGATATCCACTGCAATAGAAGCCGGATTCGACCCTGTAAAAATAAATATGGTAGTCATGAGAGGAATCAATGATGATGAAATCTTAGATTTTGTTGAATTTGGTCGTTCAAAAGGAGTGGTCGTCAGATTTATTGAGTTCATGCCTCTCGATGCCGATGAAGCTTGGGACGAAAGAAAAGTAGTCCCGTTAGACGAGATTCTCAAAACGATTTCCAGAGCACATGGACTTATCCCTATTGAGAGGGGTAATTCACCTGCTGCCAGATGGAAGTACGAAGATGGCGAAGGTGAAGTAGGCGTAATTGGAACTGTTTCAGATGCATTTTGTGAGTCATGCGACCGTATTCGGCTAACAGCTGATGGCAAGTTTCGTAACTGCCTTTTTGGTTTAAAAGATTACGACCTCAAAGAACTCCTGCGAGGCGAAGCGAACGATGATGATATCGCTGAACTCCTACTTCGGGGCGTGAAAGAAAAGTGGGCCGGTCACCAAATTGGACAAACTGTATTTATAAGGCCAAGTAAATCTATGTCGCAGATAGGCGGGTAGGAATGGGGGGCCAAGATTTTACGCACCTTAATGATAAGGGTGAAGCCAGGATGGTGGATGTTGGTTCAAAGGAACCGACTTCACGAAAGGCTATCGCCAGAGCACAAGTCAATATGTCTCAAGAAACTCTGGATTCTCTAACTCAGGGGACAATAACTAAAGGAGATGTTTTTGCTATCGCTAGAGTCGCAGGGATACAAGCCGCAAAAAAAACCTCAGAACTGATACCTCTTTGCCATCCGCTCATGCTCAACACAGTCGAAATTAATTTTAGTAATCATGAAAGTAATATCTCTATTGAGGCGCAGGTCACTACCATCAGTCAAACAGGTGTAGAAATGGAAGCGCTAACCGCATGTTCTGTAGCTGCTTTAACTATTTACGACATGTGCAAAAGCGTTGATAAAGAAATGGTGATTTCTGAAATAACCTTGATTGAGAAGACGGGTGGAAAATCTGGGCCTTATAAACGACGTTAAAAAGTTTCTTTTCATCGGCAATAGCCACTATTTTCGTAGAAAGATCAAGCTCTAAAAAATTCCTTTGACTATCCACCAATAAGCAACGAAATAATGCAAAAATTTTAATAGTACAGCCGAGAGGATTTGGTGGAGCGGTGCTGTTAATTGCGTTAGCTATTCTATGGTTAGGGGCAGGGGTCTATTGGCTTCGTAACCGTATAGCTTCTCCATCAATGCTAGGTAATCAATTCTCCGGCCGATTGCGATTTAGAAGAATCGCAAGAGCAGAAGTGGTTCCCCTTCGAGGTAATCAAAATATATGGGGATATTCGCATCAACCAGGACATTCGTTAGTCGAGCCTCCGCTCGATATGAGACAAAAGGGGATAAATCCCATGGAAATAACAAGTGAACAAGCACGTATTAGGCGAAGAAAAGTCCTGTTCTCGCTTATAGGACTAGTGACCTTTACGCTTCTCCTAGCGATAGTCGCAGGTGGAAGTTTCATAGCACTTCATCTATTCTCCGACGCAGCTTTATTCGGGTATGTTCTAGCACTCGTCCACTACCAGCGTTTGGTTGATCAAGCTAAGCATAGCTATTACGAAACCTTTGAGGCTCCTAGCTTGGGTTATGCTGCTACTGGCACAGAAAGCCTGTAAAGATTTTCCCTGATCAGTGCTTCTCTAGGTAGCCTATAAAACCAATAGGGGCTGTAGCTCAGCTGGCTAGAGCGCCTCGGTCGCATCGAGGAGGCCAGGGGTTCGACTCCCCTCAGCTCCACTTTAAATTACCTTGCTGGATTTCATGCATCTGAAGATCTGCCTAACACTATGATATATATGTGAGTCAGATTTGGGAACCAACTAAAAAAGCTAGGCAAGAATCGCGATTAATGGACTTTGCTCGAACAGCTGAAAACAGGTTTAATCACGAGCTGCCAAACTATGACGCGATTCATAATTGGAGTACAGACTACCCAGAAGAATTTTGGTCACACGCATGGGACTATCTCGGCATGATCGGGACCAAAGGATCTAAAGTCATCACCAAGGGGAAGTTATTTCAGGACACAGTTTTTTTCTCAGATTCTGAAATTAATATTGCAGAAAATCTCTTACAAAGAAATGATGAAACATTAGCAATTATCTGGCACAGCGAAACAGGCGAAACACTTAAATTAACATGGGCGGAGCTTCATGGATATGTGTCAGTAATACAACAGGGTTTAATTGAAATGGGAGTCAAAGAAGGTGACTCTGTGGCTGCCTGGCTTCCAAATAGGCCTGAGACGATAGCTATAATGATCGCAACTGTAAGTATCGGAGCGATCTTTACCTCTGCTTCACCTGACTTTGGGTCTAAGGGACTTCTTGATCGATTTAGTCAGGTTGAACCTAAAGTTCTTTTTGCAACAGATCAATATCCCTATGGAGGAAAATGGTTTTCGTGCACGGAACGGTTGCATGACGTTGTCTCTGGGCTGCCGACGTTGCAGGGCACGATTGTTATCCCGTATCTTGATAAAGACCCTATAGAAATTGGTGAAAATAATTTATCTTGGAGAAATTTCGTCGAGCAATATACCGCTAGGGACGTGAAGTTTGTCCGACAAGAATTTAACCATCCTTGGTACATTCTTTATTCATCCGGAACAACAGGTAAACCAAAATGTATCGTTCATCGTTCCGGAGGTGTCTTAATCAAACATCTAGTTGAGCACGGACTTCAATGTGATATCAAACCCGGAGATAGAGTCTTTTACTACACAACTGCAGGATGGATGATGTGGAATTGGTTAGCCAGTGCCCTAGCAAGTAAAGCAACAGTTGTGCTCTATGATGGCTCCCCGTTCTATCCAACCCCGTATTCCCTTTTTGATTTAGTTGATCAGACATCCACAACCCTTTTCGGTATTTCTGCGAAATATTTAGATTCATGCTCTAAAGCTAGGATTTCACCTGTAGATAGTCATGATTTATCAAGTTTAAGAACAATCTGTTCTACGGGGTCCACTCTTTCAGCCGAAGCATTTGATTATGTCTATAGCAGCATTAAAACAAACATTCATTTGCAATCTATGTCTGGAGGAACAGATCTATGTGGGTGCCTAGTGGGAGGGGACCCAACAGGTCCAGTCCATCGAGGAGAAATTCAAAAGTCAGCTTTAGGAGTGGGGATAGAGATACTCAATGAGAACGGGGATCCCTTGGGGAAGGGGCAACAAGGAGAATTAGTTAGTAACACACCTTTCCCATCAATGCCCTTATCCTTTCTAAACGATGAGGCTGGGGAAAAGTATAACAAAGCGTATTTTGAAAAGTATCTAGGGAAATGGCACCAAGGTGATTTTGCAGAGTGGACTGCGACAAATGGTGTGGTTATCCACGGAAGATCTGATACTACGTTAAATCCGGGGGGAGTCAGAATAGGTACGGCAGAAATTTATAATATTGTTGATTCCTTTTCGGAAATTAGCGAAAGCGTAGTCATCTCACAAGAATGGGAAGGTGATAACAGAATTGTTCTTTTCGTAATTGTTTCAGAATCGGCTACTTTAGACGAAGAATTAAAAAGAAAAATTAAAAGCTCTCTTCGAGAACAGGCTTCTCCGAGACACGTCCCTTCCCTTATTATTTCGGTTCCCGACTTGCCAAGAACTAGAAGTGGAAAATTATCTGAACTTGCAGTTAAGGCTGTCGCAGAAGGTAGCTCAGTAAGCAATACAGAGGCGTTAGCAAACCCTGAAGCGTTAGACTATTTTGTAGAACTGAAGGAGCTTCAATGATGCAACAAATACGGAGTTTGCTATTTGCGCCTGGAAATAAAGGAGAGCTTCTTCAGAAATTTCCTAAAATACAACCTGATGCAGCAATTATTGATCTAGAAGATGCAGTTCCAGACTCTCAGAAGGATATAGCGCGGGAAAATCTCAAGAAATTCTCAGCTGAATTTAAGAACGAGCAATTTTTAGTTTTTGCGCGAGTTAATCCAGTTTCATCAAAATATTTTGAGTCTGACCTATCTGTAACTGACTTCGAGATAGATGGGGTCATAATCCCTAAAATCAGCCAGATTCCAGAATTGCAGAAAGCTGAAGCGCTACTTGCCACTTCGCCGCTTTCTAACAAAATAATAGTTGGTATTGAAACCGTAAAAGGTTTGGTATCTGCCTCAGAAATTTTAGCTGCAAGTTCAGTCATGGGGGCTTACTTTGGTGCGGAAGACTACGTGGCCGACCTTGGAGGGATAAGAACAGTTAGTAACGAAGAAGTTCTTTTTGCCAGAACACAAATGGGAATAGCCGCAAGATTGAACGAAGTTCCAGTTTATGATCAAATAGTGTCAGATTTTACTGATACTGAAAGGTTTGTAAATGAAGCTGGAAAAGCTAGGTCATTGGGTTTTGCTGGGAAGTTATGCATACATCCCTCGCAGGTAGCTCTTGCGAACACTTCCTTTTCGCCATCCGGTGAAGAAATTAAAAAAGCGAAAGAATTACTTGCTACCTATGAGGAAGCTGTCTTACATGGGTCAGCGTCTGTCGTTTTTGATGGGAAAATGATTGATGAAGCGTTAGCAAAACAAGCGCGCTGGGTTCTCAGTCTTGAAAATTGAATTTCTTCACGAGTTCTTAACGCGATAGCAAAAATTATTAAAGTAATTCCGAATAATTCTTCTAAGGAAGGCCGCTGTTGCAAAGCAGCCATACCGATACACATAGCTGTTGCGGGAAGTAAGGATTGTAAGAAAGCAAATCTAGATTGGGAGATTCTTAGAAAAACTAACTGGTCTATCCCATATGGAATCACATTAGCTAGAAATCCGGTTAGAAGGGCAAGCAATGCCAAAGTTGGATAATCGAGAAGGTTGTCTAATGACCCGACTGCAGTCGGAGATATTGCTAGCCCCCCAATTAGCATTCCGATACCAAGCCCATCTAAATGTGCTCCGCTTACAGCTACCTTGCTTCCGAGAATGATATAGAACGCCCACAAAGCGCCAGCTAATAAAGCAAATAAAACACCAGTTAATGTCCCATCAGGTGTGACTTCTGTTAGCAGCAGAACACCAAAAGCAGCTATTGCTAAAGACAAGATATTTCTCAAAGAACGTTGACCCGCAGCGGCTACAGCAATTGGGCCAAGAAACTCTATCGCAACAGCATTTCCGAGTGGCAGCGTATCAATAGCAAGATAGAAACACAGATTCATAGCTGCCAAGACGATTCCAAATGCGGCAGTCCAATAAATGTCTATTTCAACGAAAGACCGTTTCCAAGAGCGCTTTAAAGTAATTATGATGATCGCTGCTCCGGTAACACGAAGGAAAGCAACCATACTCACACCCAACTCAGTAAAAAGGCTAAAGGCAAGCGCAGCACCTAAATATTGTGAGATAGCTCCCAAAACAAACATTAATTCTGGTGGTGCAGAGTTAACGAATTGTCCTTGTCTAAGCCTGTATTTTTTCGAGCGCACCAGATAACGGTAGCCCAAAGGGTCAAGATGTTGAATTTAGCGGCTAACGTCTGTGCTATGACAGAAATCCAAACTCTTGAACAAATTCAAAAGAAACAAGAATTGCTTGAAGCAAGCATTAAGAACTACAGACAACCATTTGCATTTGGAATTGGTTTAGCGACAAAGAGTGATAGCGGCGAGATCCTTGATGTATTTTTTCCTTCCCCTCAGAGCCAAACAGAACCTTTTATTTGTGCTCTTCTCGCCTCCAATATTGGTTGGGATGGGCAGACAGGAACTTATGAAATGGAACTCAATAATTTAGAAGAAATTGCAGAGACTCTTCGGGAAGTAGAAAAAAATCAGGATTTCCCAGAAACGTCGGCTGATCTAGTTAGTGCAATAGCAAGAGCTATTTCTAATCCAAATGCACCTGGAGGTAAAAAAATTGCTGTGGTCAGTTTTATCGCTGATCGCAATGACGCTCCAGTAGATGCAATTGACACTTATCTTCGTTTGCATCTCTTATCTACTCGGCTAGTAAAACCTCATGGAATTGATTTAACTGGAATTTTCGGGAAATTAACGAATTGTGTTTGGACTAATCTTGGCCCATTTAAAGCAGAAGATTTTGAAATGAAACGAATTCAGTTACTAGCAGATGGGATGAATATTTTTATTCACGGGGTAGATAAGTTCCCTCGTATGACCGATTATGTTGTGCCTACGGGTGTAAGGATTGCAGATGCTAACAGAGTTCGATTGGGCGCTCATTTAGCTGATGGGACCACAGTTATGCATGAGGGCTTCTGCAACTTCAATGCTGGAACACTTGGTTCGTCAATGGTAGAAGGAAGAATTTCTGCAGGTGTTCTTGTAGGCAACGGTTCTGATATCGGAGGCGGTGCTTCAATAATGGGAACCCTTTCTGGGGGTGGCTCAGAGGTGATATCTGTTGGCGAGAATTGTTTAATTGGAGCTGAAGCAGGAATTGGGATTTCTTTAGGAAATAACTGTGTAGTAGAAGCTGGTTTGTATGTCACTGCTGGGACACTGGTCGAAACACCAGATGGACAGACAATTAAAGCTAAATTACTTTCCGGCATCGACAATCTTCTATTTCGCCGCAACTCAGTTAGTGGGGCAGTTGAGACTCTTATGCGCGGAGAAAATTCTAGTTGGCAAGGTTTAAACGAAGAACTTCACGATAACTAATGACATTATGAAACCATGACAGACCTTCATCATCTCGGATGGAACAACTATTTGGACAAGCAAAAGGTTGATTTAAGCTCTGGTTTCCTCGGGAGGGTTCGACGTGTAGACCGTGGAGAAGTCGATATAACTAGTGAAAAAGGAGAGATACGCGCTTTTTCTGATAGCCAACGAACTTCTGCAGGTATAGCTCCAGCGACAGGTGATTGGGTAGAAATCATTGAAGATCCAGATATGGGTTTTCTCGTAGAGAAAGTGCTTCCCCGCTATTCATCCATTGTGCGGCGTGACCCAGCCGAGTTAGAACGGGCGCAGGTAATGGTAAGCAATATTGATTTTGTTGGGATTGTCTCCTCTGCTGATCGCCCAATAAATGTAGCCAGAATAGAAAGATTTTTAGTACTTGCTCAACACAGTCAAGCTGAAGCTGTGCTTATCTTAACGAAAACAGATTTGGGGATTCCCGAGGACTGGAAGAGTATCGCTGAGGGTTTCCCAAAGATAGGCATAATTGAAACAAGTGCTGTTGATGGGCGCGGAGTAAATGCAATACAAGAATTGATTTCACCAGACCATACGCTTGTTCTTCTAGGAGAGTCCGGAACGGGCAAGTCTTCGCTGGTCAATCTTCTAATAGGAAAAGAAATACAGGAAACTTCTGAAGTCAGAGTCAGGGATAGAAAAGGAAGGCATACGACTGTTGCACGTGAGTTATTGATTATTCCGACAGGTGGAACTTTAATTGATACGCCAGGAATACGTGGTGTCGGATTATGGGATGCAGAAGAGGCACTGGACCAAGTTTTTATTGAAATTTCAGCCAAAGCTCAACTATGTAGATTCAAAAACTGTACTCATACAGCTGAACCAGAGTGTGCGGTTCTTAGTGCGGTAGCTGTGGGTCAGGTTGACCGCATGAAACTTTCAAGATACCTGCATCTAAAAGATGAACTTTTAGATCAGGCAGAAAAGCGAAACCGTCAAAGGAGAAAATCTCGGTAACGCCCTAAACGGGTTAAAGTCAGGTATTTTTATCACAATGGATTTCACTTATACAACATCTGAAACTGAGTTCATCGATGAGGTGAGGACTTGGCTTGAGGAGCATATAAAAGGAGAATTCGTCTCACTCAGAGGGAAAGGCCTAACCGGACACGAAGACGTTGACCCCAGATTGCAAATAGCGTGGGAAAAGGAACTCGCATCAGGAGGGTGGCTAGGTATTGATTTCCCGAAATCGATAGGTGGGCGGGAATGCTCGCTTGTGGAACAGGTCTTATTTCACAAAACCTACGTTGAGGCAAGAGCTCCAGGCCGAATTCCGAATATGGGAGTAACTCTTTTAGGGCCTACGCTAATGGCTTTCGGATCCGAGAAACAGCAAGACCGTTTCATACCAAATATTCTTGAGGGTAAGGAACTCTGGTGCCAAGGGTACAGTGAGCCAGATGCTGGTTCGGACCTCTCAAATGTCAATACACGAGCTGAATTAATTGATAATAATTGGGTGATTAATGGGCAAAAGGTCTGGACATCATTAGCTCAATACTCGGACTGGATTTTTGTTGTAGCGAGAACCGAAAAGGGATCAGAAAAACATCGGGGCTTATCGTACTTGTTGGTTCCAATGAAACAAGATGGTGTTAGTATCCGACCGATTATCCAGATAACTGGCGGCGCTGAATTTAACGAAACATTTTTTGATGACGCAAAAACTAGTAGTGACCTTGTAGTTGGCGGAGAAGGTAATGGGTGGAAAGTAGCTATGGGAACACTTTCTTTTGAGCGGGGCGCATCAACTCTTGGCCAGCAGATTAGCTTTCGCCAGGAATTAGATGAATTAATTGATGCCGCTAAAGCTAATGGTAAATGGGACGACCCGATAGTGCGGCAGAAGATAACAGAGTCATACATAGGCTTGGAGGTCCTTAGATATAACCAACTGCGTATGCTTACTGCACTAGCTGCCGATGGCGTTCCAGGAGCTGAGCAAAGTATCGGAAAGCTTTACTGGGCAACTTGGCATAGAGAACTTGGAGAGTTGTGGATGCTAGTGAAAGGCACATCATCCATGATTGCAATGAATGGTTACGTCGGCGACGGTGGAGTGGACTATTCCCTTGATAAGGAACAAAGAACGTTTCTATATAGTCGTGCCCATACAATTTATGGAGGCAGCAATGAGATCCAGCGAAATATCATTGGAGAGCGAGTTCTCGGGTTAGCAAAAGAACCAAAATCTACTGATTGATTCTGCAAGAAAATATTCCCTAGTGTGAATAGATCCACCTGTGACGCTAAAGTAAATGCCCAAGAAGGATTGAAGAACTGAAAGGAAATCAAATGGGCGAGGCATACATTGTTGATGCTGTGAGAACACCAGTAGGGCGAAGAGGTGGAGGTCTTTCTGAAGAGCATCCAGCAGATTTAGGCGCTCACGTTATACAAGGCCTTGTTGAAAGAACTGGGATAGACCCATCAGCTGTTGACGATGTGATTATGGGATGCTTGGATAATATGGGTCCCCAAGCTGGGGATATTGCTAGAACTGCGTGGCTTGCTGCGGGAATGCCAGAGTCTATTCCTGGAGTTACAGTTGACCGTCAATGTGGGTCAGGTCAACAGGCAGTAAGTTTCGCTGCGATGGGGGTAATGTCTGGAGTTCAAGACATGGTTGTAGCCGGCGGAATCCAGAATATGAGTCTTATACCAATAGGTTCAGCAATGGATGTTATGGGCCATGAAGCTATAGGACACCCTGAAATAGAAGATCCATACACGACCTCAAAGGGTTGGATCGAGCGTTATGGTACGCAGGAAGTGTCACAATTTCGTGGCGCTGAATTGATCGCAAAGAAATGGAATTTAAGTAGGCAACAGTTGGAGGAATTTGCCTTAGAGTCTCATGAACGCGCAGCTAAGGCTCAAGATGAAGGTCGTTTTGATAAAGAAATACTTCCTTATGGGGAGATAACTCAAGATGAAGGAGTCCGAAGAGGGACGACGCTTGAGAAAATGGCTCAGTTGCCAACTCTAGAAGAAGGTGGCGTAATTACTGCTGCAGTTGCGAGTCAAATTTCAGATGGTGCCGTCGCCCTGTTAATTGCAGGTGAAGAAGCAGTCAAAGAACATGGGCTAAAACCAAGAGCTAGAATCCACCACATGAGTGTGCGCGGTGACGACCCAATTTATATGTTGACAGGTCCGATACCTGCGACAGAATATGCCTTTTCAAAAACTGGAATGTCCGTTGATGATATAGATTTGTTTGAATGTAACGAAGCATTTGCACCTGTTCCTCTTGTGTGGATGAGAGAACACGGCATACCTCATGAAAAGGTAAACGTTAATGGGGGGGCAATAGCCCTTGGGCACCCACTTGGTTGCACTGGAGGTAGATTGATGACTACTTTGCTTAACGAGTTAGAGCGTTCAGGCGGGCGTTTTGGTCTACAAACGATGTGTGAAGGTGGCGGGCAAGCTAATGTCACAATCATCGAAATGCTTAATTAGCTTAGGTTCAACTATTCAGGGCTAATAACATCGTCAACTAGTCCCCATTGAAATGCAATTTCAGGGCCAATGCTTTTCCCGGAAAGCGCAAGGTACAAAGTTTTGTGTCGACCGATTCTCCTCGGGATACTTACTGTTCCTCCTGCTCCAGGTATCAAACCCATTGAAACTTCAGGTAGAAAAATACTTACAGTTTCATCAACTATGACTTTGGATGCGAATGCCGGAATCTCAATTCCGGCACCTGCGCACGTTCCATGAAGGTAGGCAGTCATTCTCGTACATAGTTGATGAACAGACATACTCGGACTTCGTGCAAGACGAACTAAATGCCCGTCGGGTGGAGATGAAACTGATCCAAATTCAGCTAGTTCGCCGCCAGAACAAAAGGATGACCCGTTTCCGCGTAAAGAAATAGATTCGATAGTCTTATCAGAAATTGCTGTTTGCAAAGTTTCATATAGAGCATCTCTCATGGTCGAGGAAAAGGCGTTAGCCCTATTGGGCCGATTCAAAAAAATACTTAATGTATTCCCAATACGGTGTGACTCAACGACAGGAACCTCATCAGGAGGTTGCGATAATTCACCTCTTTCACTTAACCAAGATTTGAATTCATCGCCGCTTTGCAACATAGCGTAAGTTAGCGATTCAAGGATAAGCCCCTTACTCACGTCATTAAAAGCTTCTTGTCTAAGCAATTGGGCCAAAATAATTGCAGCATACGGGTTTTTCTCAACCTCAGAAGAAAGGTCTCGTATGGCGTTATCAAGGTCATTAACGGTGACGGCTATGCGATGATCTTGAGAGCAGGTTATCACTAAATCAAAGCCAGAGAATAAGCTACTAGATACCGTTGGAGGAGAAGGTCTTTCAAGAAGGCCGACGATGACAAGATTTAGTCGAGATACCAACCTAGAGAATTCTCTTAATTCATCTAAGTGGTCATTAAAATTAACTGATTCAAGATCAATAAATAATGCTTTTTGATTTCGTTCGAAAATATCGTCGGAAACAAATCGGTTAGATACGTAATCAAAAGCTTTTAAGAATGTGAGGACAAGGACGTCACTCACCATTTAATCCTTTGGACTTATTTGTTTAGAGAGTTGTTCTTTCAAAACTCGTCTGAGCAACTTGCCGGTTTCATTGTATGGGAGTTCATCCAACACAAATATTTTATCAGGTGTTCGAGATGAGCGAAGGTGCTCTTTAGTGAAGTTTAATATCTCCGTTTCTTCAAAAGAGTGATTATCTGAAAGGACAATCAGGGCAACGATAATCTCTCCCCATTCAGTATCCGGCATTCCGATTGCTGCAGCATCGCGGATATTATGATGTTGTAGGAGGACATCTTCAATTTCTCCAGGTGAAATATTTTCACCACCTCTGATAATTATGTCGTCAATCCTTCCTTCAACAAATAAGTAGCCGTCAGAATCAAGTGAACCACCATCATTGGTCGGGAACCACCCTTCGTCAGTTAACCTATTGCCGTGTCCAAGATATTCTCCAGAAACTTGCTCACCTCTTACCCAAATTTCTCCACTGATTCCTGAAGCTACTTCGTTCCCATTATCATCTCGAATTGAGACTTCAAGGGTGGGTAAGGGTTTCCCGGCAGAGGCAAGCCTTGCTTTTACTTTAGGGTCTGAACTTTCGAAGGCGGCTCGGTGATCATCGGGTCCTAGAACAGAGATAGTTGAACTAGTTTCGGTGAGGCCATATGCATTGACAAAGTTTGTATTTGGCAACAGTTCAAGGGCTTTCTCTATGACTGGTTTTGGCATTTTGCCGCCACCATAGGAGAGGGCCTTTAAAGTAGGAAGCTCTAGCGACGGGTTTCTCTCTAATTCTTCTACGACTCGGACCAGCATTGTTGGCACGACCATTGCATGGGTGATTTCTTCTTTTATGACAGTAGTTACCCACTCATTGGCATCAAAGGAAGGTAATTGAACAATACGTCTTCCAGCATAGATTGAACTACACATAGCTGCGATACCTGCTACATGATACGGAGGAACTGATACAAGGGTCGCCTCGTTTTCTGCAGCTCCCATGAACTCAACAGATCCGAGGATGTAAGAAACAAGATGAGATTGTCTTAGTACGGCAGCTTTGGGGGCTCCTGTTGTACCCGAAGTAAATAAGAGTACGGCGATATCATCTGGGTCCATATCCCATGCAGGGTCCGGGACGTTGCCTTCCGAGGTTTCTTTAAGGAATTGACTACGGTTTGTCAAGTGAACGCCGTTGATATTGGCACTTCCAATTACAAGGTCAGCACCTTCCCCATCACCTATTGTAAAGGTAGGGCTGATTCGCTCTACAAGAGATACGACGTCCTCTGATGCCAAACGGTAGTTTAAAGGCACAAATGGTAGGCCTGCCCATGAAGATCCGAATAATGCGATGGGTAGAGCAAGACTGGATTCATCTAGAAGAGAAACGTGTTCGCTACCGTGCTGGCTTAGTAATTCACTTGCCCTGCCAGATCTGTTATAGAGATCCTGATAGGTAATCCCAGACCCATCATGGCTGCCAATAGCAACGCGATCTCCGAAGGCACTTGACGCCATTTCAAGCAACATCATTAAGTTCATAGATCTAAGTCCTCAATCAGACGCAGGTAATGGTTTGCTTTCTTTGATGGCTAACAGTGCATTCCCAATTCCTAATGAGCCATCGCCAGGTTTGGTGCATAACAACTCAACGGTTTCATCTTCATCAACATACCGCTTTCCCATTTGAGTGCCATCTGCTGCTGCAGCATCAGGTGTTTGCCCAGCAACAGCAGTTTCGGAAGGGTCAATCATAGGTACCCCTCCACATCTAATATCCATATCTGTTCCCGGCGCTTTCACAGCAATCACTTCTGTATTACAGACAGCGCTTTTTAGTCGACTTCCTGCTTTAATTTCCACGAGATACCTCCATTATGTTTCCTCTATCATTTCGTACAAGAGGGGTTACCGCCAATGTTAACGCTTCATCTAGGCTATTGGAATGTTCAAGGATGACTTAGACAGCCCAATATCTATCGCTTATAAGCATATTAGTGAGTTATTATGCCACTTCCCAACTGGTTTTACTGATGAGGAAAGTCTGCTCAGTTTAAGTGAAGTCAATAAGACTTGGCCGGTGTGGCCAACGCAATCATTATCAAACCTTGTCGGGCCGCCAAATGTAATTCTCGCAAATCTTGATTTGCGCTGGCTTCACCGTTTCGAAGCAAGTGTTTTGTTGTTAAATAAACTATCTGGGATGCTGGGCGGACCTATAGGGGGTCCCAGTGGACTTTCCTTAATCGTTGAACGAGCGCCACTACTTGGGCATCAAGGATGGGGGGCTACCTCTGCTGGAGGCTCATGTCGTTTAGTCAAGGCAAAAGATAGAACTATCGCAATTAATCTCCCCAGAGAAGAAGATTTTTTAACGATCCCTGCTTGGCTTGAAGTAGCACCTGAAGAAGTAAGTTGGGAAACTATCGATAAGAAAGTTTCAAGTAAAATCGCTCAAGACTTAATAGAGCGAGCAGAACTTCTTGGTATGGCCGTCTCAATAGTTGGAGAAGTAGATCACCAGAATAATTTACTGAGCGATTTAAAGCAGCAAGGTCGTTTACTTGAAAGGCCAGTTGTTGTTGATTTAACAAGCATGTGGGCTGGGCCACTTTGCGGATGGTACCTTTCACGTACTGGAGCTAAAGTATATAAAGTTGAGTCATTGCGTCGACCCGATAGGGGCCAAAAGACGAAAGCCCCATTCTATAATCGATTAAATAATGGAAAAGAATTAGTAGAAGTTGATTTCCAGTCTCCAGAGGGTATTCGTCAATTAAAAAAAATTGTGCGTGAAGCAGACATAATTTTAGAAAGTTCAAGACCGAGAGCGCTTGAAAGTCTAGGCTTATTTGCTGAGGAAGAAGTTCAACGAGGAGCTATCTGGTGCTCAATTACTGGATATGGGCGTAAGAAAAATCCCATACGAATTGGATTTGGTGATGATGCTGCAGCTGCGGGAAGTCTTCTAGCGTCAGTAGATGACTCGCTTTGGTTTATTGGGGATGCAATCGCTGATCCTATTACTGGCACCACTGCCGCTATTTTTACGATGGGTTTATGGGCGACAGGAACCTCGGGTTTGATTGATGTTTCACTTGCAGGGTCTGTACATGCACATACATTAGGTAAATTCCCTAAAGGAATACGAAAGTAAGTATTGTCTGGAAATATGTGTTAATTAACCCGTGGGTCAGGCGGGTAATTTGAGAGCCAACTCATAGGTCCCTTTTGTCTTCGGAGAACCAAAGACCAGAGATCTTCAGTTTCTTCTCTAAAGATATCTTGAGGGTCTGCATCCACAACAAACCATGCATTTGCAGCTAACTCTGCTTCTAGTTGCATAGGGCTCCAACCAGAAAAACCTATATAAGGTCGAAAATTAACAAGGTTTTCTGGAATCTCTTGGGGAGGTAGGGCTAGATCAATGACCCCGACATTAGCAATGATAAATGTTTGATTATCATTAAGGTCGCCAACAAAACGTCCTAAACCTAAGGACGAGTCTAGTTCAACTGGCCCCCCACGAAATACTGTGGAGTCCTCAAAAATTTGACCTTCCCATTCTGGGATAAGTGAACTGAGATGATGATGGGTGGGTTGATTTAAAACCAGTCCGACGGATCCTTCGTTGCTGTGCTTTATCATAAATACAACAGCACGCTCGAAATTTCCGTCCCCCATTAGTGGGCTAGCAACGAGTAATTTTCCAGTGGTATTCAGAGTAGATGCCCTATCACGTAGTCAAGGCTTTTAGTTAACGCATGGATGTCATCAAGTTCAATTGCCGGGAATGTAGCAATACGAAGTTGGTTACGACCGAGTTTCCTGTAGCCAGCAATATCAAGAATTCCATTTTGTTGACAAATATCAATTACCGTGTCGGCGTTAATCTCGTGTGAGAGGTCAATGGTTGTGACAACTGGGCTTCGAAGTTCAATTTGATTTACGAACGGTTGTGCATGCTCGTGCTGTTCAGCCCAGTTATAAATATGTGATGAAGAACGTTTAGAACGTTCAGTAGACCATTCCAAGCCGCCATTCTCATTCATCCATTCAATTTGATGAACTGTAAGAAAAATAGTTGCCAAAGCTGGCGTATTGTATGTCTGGTTTTTTCGACTATTTTCCAGTGCAATATTTAGATCCAAACCTGCCGGTACCCAACGGTTCGATGAAGAGATTTTTTGTATTCTGTTCACAGCAGCTGGGGAGCATGCAGCTATCCATAAACCCCCATCACTCCCAAAGCATTTTTGTGGAGCGAAATAGTAGCAATCAGTCTCTGAAGGTTCCCACTTAATACCCCCAGCTGCAGAAGTAGCATCAACAAGTACTAGAGCATCTGTTTCTGATGTTAGGCGAGTAATCGGAATTGATACTCCTGTGGAGGTTTCATTATGGGTTAGAGCATAGGTATCAGCATTTGATAGCTCCATAGAGGGTGCGCTGCCAGTTTTTGATTCTATAATTTCTGGATTCCCCAGATGAGGAGCTTGAGTTACTGCTTGCGCGAACTTAGATGAGAATTCACCGAAGACTAAGTGTTGACTTAAATCTTCAATTAAACCAAAAGTTGCTGCATCCCAGAAAAGAGTACTCCCACCATTTCCGAGAATAATTTCCCAATCTTCAGGGAGAGAAAAAAGTTGACTTAGCCCGTTCCGAAGTCGCCCAACCATATTTTTCACTGGGTCTTGTCGATGGCTGGTTCCTAAATATGTTTTAGATAGCTCAGCCAATGCATCAACTGCATCAGGTCGGACCAGAGAAGGGCCACTTCCAAAGCGCCCATCAGAGGGAAGTAAATTCTTAGGTATTGTAAAGTTTTCAACTAAAGCCACATAAAAAAACTACTCTTTTCAAGACGTTAAGTGGCGAAGGCAGATAGAAATTAAATAATCTGTAATCTTTATGTAATTGAGCCATCATTGAAGTTAGTCCTAGTAGGAGGAATTAGTGTCAGAAAAGTCTCGGATTTCGAAAAGAGTTGGAGCTATAGCTCCATCAGCAACCTTGGCTGTCACTTCGAAAGCAAAGGAACTTAAAGCTGCGGGCGCTCCCGTAATTGGGTTCGGGGCTGGAGAACCAGATTTTCCAACTCCGCCACATATTGTTGAAGCAGCGATTAAAGCTTGCTCAGAAGTATCAAGTCACCGTTATAGTCCAGCAGGAGGTTTGCCAGAACTGAAAGAAGCTATAGCAGAAAAGACTCTCCGTGACTCTGGAGTGCAAATTTCACCCGACCAAGTAGTCATTACAAACGGTGGAAAGCACGCTGTTTATAATTGCATGCAAGTTCTTCTCAATGCAGGAGATGAAGTTCTTCTTCCTTCACCGTATTGGACGACATACCCAGAGCCAATAGCCCTTGCAGGCGCTACGACCACTGTCCTCCCAACATCAGAAGAAACAGGGTTTCGTGTTTCAGTAGACCAATTAAATGCTTCGCTTACGGAAAGAACCAAAGCTCTTATTTTTGTTTCGCCATCCAACCCAACTGGCGCTGTCTACCCGAAAGAGGAGATAGAAGCTATTGGGGAATGGGCATCAGCGAATAATATTTGGATAATTACTGATGAGATCTATGAGCACTTAGTCTATGGCTCAAATACTCACTACTCATTACCTCAACTCGTTCCAGAATGTGCAGATAAAACAGTGATATTAAATGGGGTAGCTAAAACTTTTGCTATGACCGGATGGAGAGTTGGTTGGATAATAGCGCCAAAGGACATAGCGAAAGCCTCTTCAACTCTTCAATCGCACCAAACATCTAATGTTGCAAATATCAGTCAAAAAGCTGCTATCGCTGCTATATCTGGCTCTTTAGAAGCAGTTGAAGAGATGAGAGTGGCATTCGACAGAAGAAGAGAACTAATGTTTACGATGCTCAAAGGAATAGATGGCGTTTCATTGATCGAGCCACAAGGGGCATTCTACGCGTTTCCAAATTTTAAAGATATTTTGGGCGCAAAAGTAGCTGGAAAGATAGTTGAAAGCACTGTTGACCTCGCGCAGATTTTTTTAGATGAGATACATGTCGCAGTTGTCCCCGGTGAAGCCTTTGGGTCTCCAGGTTACGCAAGGCTTTCCTTTGCTTTAAGTGATGAAGATTTGACTGAAGGAATTGAACGTATAGCAAACCTACTTTCTTAACATTATGGAGGCTAAATATATGAAGCCTTATGGAAGTTGGGATTCTCCAATTACTGCTTCTTCATTAGTTGAAGGTGTCGCAAGCATCACCGAGATTAAAACTGATAATTCAAATATATGGTGGTCTGAATCTAGACCTGACGAAGGCGGTCGCGTTGCTATAATTTCTCAAAAGAATGGTGAAACTCCAAAAGAAATAACGCCAGAAGGTTCCAATGTTCGATCACGAGTTCACGAATACGGTGGTGGAGCATGGTGGACTCATCGTTCATCTTTATTCTATGTAGAATTTGACGATCAAAGAGTCAGAAAAAAAAGTGAAGGCAGCCCTCCTGTTATTCTCACTCCGGAACCCCCAGATGGGGAAGAATGGCGGTTTGCTGATGGTCGCATTACTCCGGATGGCTTATGGTGTATTTGCGTACGAGAGATCCACTATCTACGTGAGGATTTCCCAATAGAGCCAGATAATCAATTAGTAGCAATAGCAACAGATGGAAGTATGGATATTTTTGAACTTGTCGCCGGCGCGGACTTTTATGCATTCCCACGCCCATCTCCAGACGGAGAATTCCTCGCCTGGGTTCAATGGAATCACCCTTCGATGCCTTGGTGGGGAACTGAGCTTTGGGTTGGTCAATTAAATGACGGGAAAGTTATAAAAGGAAAAAAAATCGCCGGTGGTGAAACCGAGTCAATTTCTCAACCTGAATGGTCGCCATCAACTGAACTCTTCTACCTCAGTGATCGCTCAGGTTGGTCTAATCTTTACAGATTTAATGATCAAAAAAATGATTTAGTTATCGGAGGAGAGTTCGATATCTCCAGGCCTTTATGGGTTCTAGATCAATCAAGGTACGCTATCAGGTCAGATGGAACCGCTGTTGCTGCAATCACCGAACCGAATGGATCGACTTCGATAGCAACAAGCTTGGGAACAAAAAAGATTCAATGGTCAGTTATCCATCAATTAAGACTGAACGCTGATGATGAAACAATTGTTCTTGCAGCAAATCATAAAACAGGTCCTTCGATAGTTAAATTTTCAGAGCTTGAGGAGATCATCCAAAGCCCAAAACCTCACCTTCTTGATGATGGATACTTTACGCCACCTAGGTTGCTTCGTTTTCCTACGCTTGACGATAATTATGCGTATGTTCGGTTCTACAGCCCAGCTCATCCTTTGGTAAAGGGTCCACCTAAAGATAAACCGCCGTTATTGGTACTAGCCCATGGTGGGCCAACTGGTTCATCACGGAATGAATTGTCTATGGCTTTACGCTATTGGACCAGCCGGGGTTGGGCAGTAGCCGATGTTGATTACCGGGGTAGCACCGGCTATGGCCGTAAGTTTATGGAAGACCTCAATGGGCAATGGGGGGAAGTAGATGTGGCAGATTGTGTGGCAGCAGCCCGTTACCTTATTAGCGAAGGGATAGTAAATCCAGAAAAGATAGCTATAAAAGGTGGAAGCGCTGGAGGGTTCACAGTTCTTGCTGCTTTAGCTTTCTATCAAGATTTCTCAGCTGGAGCTAGTAGATATGGAGTAGCAGATTTAGAAATCTTAGCTAGGGACACTCATAAATTTGAATCGAGATATCTCGACCGACTTATAGGCGAATATCCCCAGCAAAAAGAAAAATACTTTAATAGGTCACCTATAAACCACACAGAAAAATTCACGAGCCCTATGATTATTTTGCAAGGCTCTGAAGATGCGGTAGTCCCACCAAATCAAGCTGAACTAGTAGTGGATTCGTTAAAAGAAAATGGTATCAGGCACTCGTATCTATTATTTGAAGGAGAGGGGCATGGGTTCAGAAAAGCAGAGAATATCATTGCTGCATTAGAAGCTGAATACTCGTTCTTTTCGCAGATCTTTGATTTTCAATCACCAGATACCATCGTAAAAGTATCTATCCAGTAACTTTTGTTAACGCGCTATTGCTAACTGGCGACTCATTCCCAACAAATAACCATTTTGATCCCATAAGAATCCGTCTTCTTCTAAGAAACCTTCCGAGGCGTGCTTTGTTGAGAATTTAGCAAGAACCCAAGAATCAGAATCCCAGACAAGGGAATTTAAATCAGTGCGAATATGGACTGTTAGATCAATCGTGGGTACAAGTCTAAGTTCAGGGGAGGAAACGAAAATAGGTGGGGGAAGAGCATCAGACATTGCAACAACTAATGGTGAGGACATGGGAGTCGTTTCAATAGGTCGAATCCACCAAGTCAACTCTGGGCCTACAGTCTCATCAGCATGCTTGCCCCCTCCGCTGATATCTGTCTGCACAGAGCGTATGTCCCACTGTTCATGAAGTCGAGTAGGCGTCTCAGTTAAACGTATTGCTGGAGGACATGAATAAGGGTCGGGAACATTTGGCATTAGTAATCTTGGTTGGTTAAGTATTTCGCTTCCTAAAGCCCAAACTCCCGTTGCGATTAGAACAGGAACTTCGTTTTGTTCCATCTCTAATCGTAGAAAATCTACTGATTTTCCACTTCTTAGAGTTTGAACATGTACTTTCACCTCTCCAATTGTTGGTGGCTTTAAAAAATGCAAAGTGATGCTACGTAGCTGACGCCCATTTCCAGATAGATGAATATCGCCAGCAGCTGCGAGTATCGCACCTAAATACCCTCCATTAGGGCCTGCGATAATCCAATAATTGTCAACTATATTAACTGAGAAGAACCCATCACCAAGGCTCTTTAAAGCCACATCGTCGTGCAACGCCATTTAGACTTACCGGCTAGGAGTAATGAGCTGTTTGCCGTTACTGCTCATAATTTTCTTGATTTCCTCGTCTGAAAACCCATGCAAATCATTTGCGAAGTCCATAGGAACAGCTAGACCTTCTGCATGGGGGTAGTCAGATCCGAACAGAATATGTTCAACTCCAATTAACTCCCTAAGTTCAGCTAGGTCATCTTCATAGTACGGCGCAACCCAGATATGTTTCTGGAATGTCTCAATAGGGTTTTCCGCAAATGCATAGCTAGCTTGCTTATACGCTTTAGAAAATCTTTTTATGAGTCCACTAACCCAATCAGACCCGTTTTCAATTGTGCACACTCGGATGTTCGGGAACCGACTAAAAAGTCCGCTACTGATAAGTGCCGCTACTGTGTCAGCAATATTTGAGTAGTTAAGCAACCGCTTCAGCGGGTCATACCGGAAAGCCTCAAATTCTGTTGATAAACCCCAGTGGCCGAAGAGAAAATTGTATGCAGCATCACCAGCATGAAAAGCTACAGTTATGCCAGAGTTGTTGACTCGTTCCCAGAAATCATCAAAACAAGGATCTCCCGGATTTTTTTGGCCTTCTGCTGTGGTCACGGCCGATGCTCGAAGATTAATCAAGCGGGCATCGTTATCAAGCGCAAATTCAAGTTCGCTAATTGCGTGATTCACATTCGAAAGAGTTATATAAGCTGCCCCAAATAAACGTTCTTGGTAGCTGAATCCCCAGTCTTCGGCCAGCCATCTATTAAAGGCAGTAAACGCAGCCTGCAAAGCTGGTAAATCTTGTTCTAACGCTGACTCCATCCCCACACCTAAAGTTGGGAAAAGGAAGCAACCTTCCAATCTTTGCTCATCAAGTAATGCAATTCTCGAATCTTTATTTCGATATTCAGGCCTTGCCGAAATCGGTTCTAACTCACCAAAAGCATCTCGAATATCGGTTACTGAAATTTTCCCTCGAAAATAATCGTCTAGACAACCGGGTTTTGCTACCGGGTCAAAAGTTGGATTTGGAATAAATCGGTTGATCTGACCTCCTACCATAAGCCGTTTTTTCTCATTCACCGAAACCCATTGCATTGCCCTTGTGGCCATGAGGGGATCCAAATGGCGAGTGAAGGCATCTTCGGCTTCATAATAATGATGATCACAATCAAAGCCTTTGAAATCTAAATCAGTCACAGTTATCCCTTCTTCTAATAGTTTGATATTAGCGCCCCGAGTTAGATTCGCTACCTGTTAAATAGATCTATACTTTTAGTTATGCGTTCGTTTCTGCGCAAAGAAGATCTAGATTAGATACATGTTTCGAGTTCTTGTTACCGAGAAAATAGCACAATCTGGAATAGAGCTTTTGGAGAATTCAGGTTACGAAGTAGATATTCAACTCGACCTTTCTGAAGCAGAACTAATAAAGGCAATTGAAACAGCTCACGCAGTTATTGTTCGGTCAGCCACAACAATTACGAAAGAAATAATTTCCAAAGGAAAAGATCTTCTAGTCGTAGGGAGAGCTGGAATCGGGTTAGATAATGTCGACGTAGAAGCAGCTACCGACCAAGGAGTTATGGTAGTCAATGCTCCAAAGTCAAACATCCTCTCAGCTGCAGAACATACTATGGCGTTACTCCTCAGCCAAGCACGAAATATTCCACCAGCTGATGAAGCACTCCGAAATGGTAGATGGGAAAGAAGCAAATGGACTGGGGTTGAACTTGCAGACAAAACACTTGGCATTATTGGACTAGGACGAATAGGGAAACTTGTAGCACAACGTGCTCTTTCATTTGGAATGAAGTTAGTTGCTTATGACCCTTTTGTGGAACCGGAAAGGGCAAAGCAACTCTCCGTTGATCTTCTAACTTTAAAAGAACTAATGGAAATTTCTGACTTCGTGACTATACATGTTGCAAAGACACCTGAAACTGTAGACCTTATTTCAAAGGAAACACTAGCGTACGCAAAACCTAACCTTCGGATAGTAAATGTTGCTAGAGGCGGGATCATAAATGAGTCAGACCTTGATACAGCCATTAGGTCTGGGCAGGTCGCCGGTGCTGCTTTGGATGTATTTGAAACCGAACCTACAACTAAGTCACCTCTTTTCGGACACCCCAACGTCGTTGTTACCCCACATCTAGGCGCTAGCACTAAAGAAGCTCAAGAGAAAGCAGGCATTACGATAGCCGAACAGGTTGACTTAGCTTTACAAGGGAGGTTTGTTCCGTTCGCAGTGAATGTCTCTGCATCTGATGCTACTGAAACTGTTCGACCATTTCTTCCATTAGCCGAAAAGCTAGGTGCATTATTCGCTGGCCTATGTCAAACACTTCCCAGGGCTATTAAAATAGAATTCGCCGGAGAGATAGGCGGCTATGACAATAAGATTACTGAACTTTCGGCAGTAAAAGGTCTTTTAGCTAGTCAAGAACAGGCAGTTTCGTTTGTAAATGCACTTAACGTGGCAAAAGAACAAGGAGTAGTTATCGAATCTAGAAACACTACAACAGCTTTTGACTATTTAAACACAATAAAAATAGAAGGTGGAGGTCACTCAATTGCTGGAACAGTCATCGGATTGAGAGGTGATCATAGAATCGTGATGGTGGATGATCATACTGTTGATGTTCCGCCAAGTGAGCATATGATTGTTTTAAGAAACGATGACCGTCCTGGAGTAATTGGTGAAGTTGGAACAATTCTCGGAGAAAACGGCATAAACATAGCTGATATGAATGTAGGGCGAAGTAAAGATGGTTTGGGTGCATTGATGGTTATTTCCACTCAGAACCCCGTACCTCAAGCTATAGGTGAGAAACTCATCAACACTGACGGTGTCACAGAATGCTCCATCGTTAATTTACCTGACTAGAGAATTGAAAACTTATCGTTGAGACTGTCGATAACCATCAGCCTCGGCGGCTTCTATAGTTGCATAACACCGGTCCGGTATTGTTCGTTCGTAGATATTTCCGCCAGGAATATGGTAAAGGCCACTGCTGTCTTTAGCTTTTATAGGGTGAGATTCAGGGCAGTTGCCGCTCTCATCGCAAGAAAGCCACTCTCTTGGTTCTACTGGACTTCCATCATTGGGTTCAACCACTTTAGAAGCGCTGTCGGGCTCAGTAGTGTGAATTGGCGGCCAAGGTAGATCTTCTTCTTCAGAATCTTCATTCTCTTCCGAAGAGCGGCTACGGAGCCAGGATACTAAAGCTCCCACAACTGCAGTGATGACAGCAAGTTTGAGGATGCGTTTGATAATTCTCATATAAATATCTTAGAAGGTTCAAACAAAGACGACAATAAAAATTCGGATATAGTGTAACTCCCAACCCTTGCTCTCGAAAGAGAGACATATATGAATGCGCCTCTTGGAGGCGCATTCATTAGTTTTACTCAGTTAGTTATCAAGTGGGATAATTGAGATAACAGGAGTTTGTCCCAGATCATCGTCGTCACTTATTCCATTGGACTGAAGACGGTTCCAACTCATAGTCCAAAGAGAATCATTAATGAAGAGACTACGCTGAACTTGTAAGTCCCACCTGGGTCCTGACGGCCAGCACTGTTCAATCCGGTCAGAAGGGTTAGCTTCAATAATCTCGAGAACTTCTTCTGCTGCTAAATCGCCAACATAATTATGCAATTCATTGATAGGGAGTATGTCACAATAGTCAGATCCATATCCTCCTGCATCATTAGGTCCGCAAAGTTGAACATGAGGTGCACTTTCTTCAAGAAAATCTTCTGCGAGGTATTCCAATTGGGTGCCAATAAAAATCTCACTATCTAAGATTTTGCAATCTGTAGTTTTTTCATTATCGGTTGCTGCGTGTGTAATAAGCCCTTTTTGTGTTAATTCGCCGGTGGTGTCTATTTGTAAGAGCACAGCGCCATTGTCATTTGACCAACTCTGAATTGGCAAAACCGCTAAACGGTCCTTTATCTGGAAAGCTCTATGATCATATTCGGCAAAGGAATTAGTATCGTCAAGCACCCATGTGGAAGTTTCAAAAGGGTTTGTGGGGTTAGAGACATCAAAGGAACTAACTTTTAACCCCAAAATTCTTCCCTGTTCGGTAGCGTTTTGCCCGATGCCAAGCACAATATTGTCATCAATAGGATGCAGGTAAGTTGAAAATCCGGGAATCTTCAACTCGCCAACGACTTCAGGGTTTAAGGGATCGTTTAAGTCTATTACGTAGAAGGGGTCGATTTGTCGAAAGGTGACAGCGAACCCAATGTCATCCAAAAGCCGAACTGAATATAATGATTCACCTTTCCCTAATCCACCGACCTGACCCACCTGAATTAAAGAATCTCCTTGCTCTTCCATCACAACTAGTTGCGATTCGCTTCGGTTTTGTTCACTCCATGGAGATCCAGTCGTGGTTACGATTCGAAGGTACCCATCGTGCTCATCCATGGAGAATTGATTTAACAGCGTCCCATCAATACTCCCAGAAGCAACGTATTCTGCAGGATTATTAACGCTTATAGAGAAAGCATGAACGTCAGTACTGTATGAGTCTGACCAAATTTCGAAATCATCGTCTGACATGCCCGCATCAGCCCATTTGGTTGTCGCTATATAGAACCGGTCTGAAGAAGAATACACTGTCTGACCACCAGCGAAAACCGCTACACCATCCCCAGATGTTAATCCGCTGTTGATATCAAAACTCAATACAGAAACTACATCAAACCCAGAAAATATATTTGGTTTATGGAGTTTATCGCAGGGGATAAGTTGTCCTGTTTCTGTTGAGGCATCTGAAATTAATTGAAAAGACGGAACCCAATCATCAAGTGTTGATTCCGCGATAAGTTCTTTGTTAAAACGTGTTGCTCTTTCTTCTGAACCTGGATTACTTGGGTAAACCCACTCAAGTTGGTTTGGGGCACTGTTTATAGCCATACGGATCGTTGACCCCACTAACCGAGCGCTTAAATAGTTTCCGGCTATCGTCATCTGGCTCGTTATTCGAAGATTAAATGGGTCAGATATATCAACTTCAACGATTTGGGCCTGAGCTTGATAAAAACCTTGGGGGGTGTCGTTAACTTCAGAATCAAACGGAATTACAGAATAACCTCCACCGTTCGCGAAAAGAAAAGCGCTGTCATCGTGGATAAAAAGCTCGTAGCCATAGAATTCATCACCAATAATCAATTGGTCTGTTAAGGAACCATTTCCATTGTTAACTGCAATTAGTGAAAGAACTCCATTAGTTAAGGTAAGTATTCGTTCACCGTCTGTCTTGATTATATCAGGTTCATCTACCCCTAATTCTTGAACATTTGTTCCAGTAAAGTCAACCGTTCCTGATTGAGATGAGTCTGAAAAACTTGAATCAGAAGCGGTTGATTCTTGCATAGCAATGGAAGGCCCAGATTCCGCTATCGCAACTTCTGATCGTAAAACTTCACCTTCAATCCAAATAGGGTACCCAGTGTTATCCAGGCCGTAAGGCCCCACCCTTTCACTAGCTTCTTCCTTAATGTGCGTAAGCAAATTATCGCAGTCATCAAAGGGAATGAGGTTGCTTAGAAGTTGAATATCATCAGAGCGAAGATCAACGGTGCCGGTGGACTGTAAGGAGCTCTCCGAGGTAGAACAAGCAATTATAGAAAGCCCCGTTAACACGGCAATCACAACAATTTTTTTCATTTTATTTCCCCTCTAAGATATTATGCACATCAGACGTATCCAAGGAGCATTTAGTTCCAGTAATTCAAGTATTTCTATTCACTTTGGCTAGGAAGCCATTCTCCGCGTGTGTTCTCAAAGTTTTTGATTGCGTCGGAGTGGTCTAAGGTTATGCCGATATCGTCAAGACCTTTTAAAAATCTTTCCTTTACAGAATCCTCAAGCTCAAAGTTTATGGCCAGGTTAATTTGTGGAACTTCTAGAGATCGTTCTTCAATGTCGATAGCAAAGAAAAGGTCTGCATTTGCAGTTACTTCAAGGATTAAACGTTTGTTGATTTCAGAGTCTATCTCTATAGGCACAAGCCCATTTTTTGTTGCATTATTCCGGAATATTGGACCAAATCGAGGAGAAATAACGGCATCAAACCCCGCTTGTTGGATAGCCCAGACAGCGTGCTCTCTGGAAGACCCTGTTCCAAAATTTGGGCCAGCTATAAGAATTCGAGCACTAGCGTAAGATTCATCGTTGAGAATAAAACTTTGGTCATCGCGCCATTCTGAGAATAATCCCTTCTCAAATCCTGTTCTCTCTACACGCTTCAGCCAATCACTTGGGATGATCTGGTCAGTGTCTACATCAGATCTGTCCAAAGGGACCGCTGTGCCTTCTATGATTCTTACTGGTTTCATTAAAGTTCCTCAGGGGTAGCGAAATAGCCTGCTATTGCACTCGCTGCAGCAACACGAGGTGAAACCAAATGTGTTCTGCCACCTCGGCCTTGACGCCCTTCAAAATTTCGATTGCTAGTACTTGCAGAACGTTCACCAACAGAGAGTTTGTCTGGATTCATAGCTAAACACATTGAACAACCAGGCTCTCTCCAGTCAAAGCCGCTATCTAAGAAAATTTCATGGAGTCCTTCTTTCTCAGCAGCTTCCTTTACTCGTCTAGATCCGGGGACGACAAGAGTACGAACTCCTTTCGCCACCTTTTTGCCTTTTACAACCTCGGCTGCTGATCGTAAATCTTCAATCCTGCTATTTGTGCAACTGCCAATAAAGACTGTATCAACAGCGATATCACGAATCTTTGTTCCTGCGGTCAACCCCATATATTCTAGAGCTCGTTCTGCAGCTTCACGTTCAGCAGGGTCTTCAAAATCGTGGGGTTCAGGAATGCTACCTGAAACAGGAATTACCTGGCCGGGATTTGTTCCCCATGTGATTTGAGGAGTAATAAAACTACCATCGAGGACTATTTCACGGTCGAAAATAGCATCTTCGTCTGTTTTGAGACTATCCCAGAATTGGGTAGCTTCTTTCCATTGATTTTCAGTAGGAGAATTTTCTCGCCCTTTTAAATAATCATATGTAATTTGATCCGGAGCGATCAACCCTGCTTTGGCTCCAAACTCAATAGCCATATTGCACAAAGTCATTCTTCCTTCCATAGAAAGGTTTTCAACTACTGATCCACGGAATTCTGCTATCGCCCCGATGCCGCCACCAGTTCCTACCTCAGCTAAAACAGCTAACACTACATCTTTAGCTGACGAACCCGAAGGTAGTTCGCCGTTAATAGTAATGGACATAGTTTCTTGCTGAGGCTGAGGTAACGTTTGCGTTGCTAAGACATGCTCCACCTCACTCGTTCCTATCCCAAAGGCTAGAGCCCCAAAAGCTCCATGTGTTGATGTGTGACTATCTCCACAAACAACTGTCATGCCTGGCTGTGTTAGTCCTAACTCTGGGCCAATAACATGCACAATACCTTGGTTTGCATCGCCCATGGGATAGTTCGTTATTCCGAACTCTTTAGTATTATTTCGTAGAGTCTGAATTTGTTTCAAACTAATTTCGTCTTCAATTGGTTTATCAATGTTTTCAGTAGGAACGTTGTGGTCTTCTGTAGCTATGGTTAAGTCAGGTCTCCGAACTTTCCTACCATTTAGACGCAGCCCATCAAATGCTTGTGGCGAAGTAACCTCATGTACTAAGTGGAGGTCAATATAAAGCAAGTCAGGTAAACCGCCACCTGAACGAACTACATGATGGTCCCAAATTTTTTCACTTAAAGTTTTACCCACGACGCTCCCTTGCCGTTTTAGTTTACCTAGAAGAGAGCGTTTAGCTATCAGTGACGATTTCGGTTTCCGAAGAATTCTCACAACTAACAATCTCTAGATTGGTGAGATCATCGTATGGTAAATCACTAGCTCTTGCCCATAGCTGTGTGGAAGGGGAATCTGGGTCTCGGAATGCTACCCATGTTCCTGCTGCATTTTTCCCACTCAATAGAGCAGAGGGTAGAGAAGAGATTTGTTTCTTAATTTGATTATCGCCAGCACATGCAAAAGCATCAATAATAGTTATTTCTGAATTAGGGGATGAAACAATTTGGTTTGTTTCAGATTCATTATCAAAACTGTCAAATAAGAATAAAGCTAGAAAGCCAATAGCAACAAGCAAAATCAAAGATGCAAGTGTTCCAATGATTAGTCTGGGCCAATCAGTGCCTAAATAATAGTCATTTGGATGATAATAATTTGTTGGCTGACCCTTTCTAGGTTTCGAACGGTTCCGTTGATCGCGCGCTGCCTGATCAGTCGCTTGAGGTCTGTTGATCGGGGCTGGTTTCATGACTGGTTTAGTTGGGTATAGGGCCTTACCTTTAGTAAGGGGATCTAGCTGTTTACCCGACGTGTCTTCCTCAGCAGCAGAGGGGTAGAGGAGTTCGTTATCTGGATTATTGGATTTCAGTTCAGTTTCAGAAACTGTAAATAATTCATCTGTTGATTCGTCCGTTGATTTATCAAATTGGTCTTTAGATTCCATGGAATAGAGTTTTCCCTAAAAAAGGTCTTTAGTTAGGTATAGGTGGTTATTCAATCCCTATTACTTTAACTTTCAGAACACCACCTGGAGCCTCGTACTCAACGACATCATTGATTTTGCTATCTATAAGAGCTTCACCTAGCGGAGATGTCGGTGATACAACCTCAGTATTTTCGACTCTTTCTTCGATTGAACCCAAAAGATATTTTTCTACCTCGTCATCACCTACATACTGAATTGAAACTATTGATCCTGCTCGGACTGTGTCACCGCCTGAAGATTCCTCAACGATTTCGGCATTTTCAAGAATTGATGACAGATGGGCGATGCGACCTTCCATCTTGCCTTGTTCTTCTTTCGCAGCATGATAATCGCCGTTCTCAGAAAGATCACCTAACTCTCGAGCTGTTTCAATCTTACGAGCGATATCAATTCTTCCTGTAGTTGTTAGAGTAGATAGCTCGTTCTGTAATCGGTCGTAAGCTGCTTGTGAAAGTTTCTGTACTTGTGCCATAGCAAAAGGCTACCTTTGTTTTAGCGTTTGCGATTCGGAATTTAGCTGCGAGACTAAAGAAACAAAAAACGTAACTAACATATTTCTTTCATGTTTAGGAAAACAAAGAAGAATAGAAGATACTAAAAGAAGAAATAAACCAGTGAGGAGATGACGTGGTCCACAAAATAGGAGTAATTGGAGGAGACGGGATAGGTCCCGAAGTAATCAAAGAGGGCCTGAAAGTCATCCAAGCCGCTGGTGTTAAACTAGACCTTTACGAATATGACCTAGGCGGGGCGCGATATCTTAAAGACGAAACAATTCTTCCAGAATCAATTCTCCAAGAATGGAAGGGCTTAGATGCACTTTATTTGGGCGCTGTAGGAACCCCAGAAGTACCTCCAGGAGTTATAGAGCGTGGTTTGTTGCTCAAAATGCGTTTTGAGCTTGACTTATATATCAACTTACGGCCGTTTATTGTTGCAGCAACTGATGAAAATTTAGGACATGACTTTACCGTTATACGCGAGAACACAGAGGGAACATATGCGGGCGAAGGAGGGTTCCTCAGAAGAAATACTCCTAACGAGATAGCTACGCAAGGGTCAGTCAACACTAGGCATGGAGTTGAAAGATGCATTCGTTTTGCTTTTAGTCTCGCACAAAGTCGTGACCGAAGACATTTGACTCTCGTTCACAAAACAAACGTACTGACTTTCTCTGGTGACCTTTGGGAAAGGACATTTGAGGAAGTGGCACGCGATTTTCCAGAAGTTCAAACTGAATATAATCACGTTGACGCAGCTTGTATTTATATGGTGCAAGATCCACAACGATATGACGTCATCGTCACAGATAACTTATTTGGGGATATTCTTACAGATTTGGGGGGAGCAGTTTCAGGCGGTATCGGCCTCGCCTGCTCCGCAAATCTAAATCCGGAACGTAATTCTCCTTCAATGTTTGAACCGGTTCATGGTTCCGCACCCGATATCGTAGGAACAGGGCAGGCAAACCCGACTGCCGCAATATTGAGTGGAGCTTTAATGCTTAATTTTCTTAATGAAACTGAAGCAGCACAAAAGATAGAGCAAGCATGTGCTAACCCCGAAACGCAAAATGGAACAACAAGCCAAATTGGTGAAGCTATCGCCAATTTAGTAGAGAAATAGAGAAGGTGCGCAAATGCCAATAGAACCAACAAAAAGTATCTGGATGAATGGAGAGTTAATCCCTTGGGAAGAAGCCAAAATACATGTTCTAACGCACACTCTTCACTACGGAACCGGGATCTTCGAGGGTATCCGCGCCTATGAGACAGCAGAGGGACCAGCAATATTTCGGCTTACAGAACACATGGATAGGCTTATGAACTCGGCAAAAATTCTGGCTATTCCAATGCCATATAGTTCCGAAGAGCTTCAAGAAGCTGCAAAACAAGTAGTCAGAGAATCTGGATTGGCTAGCTGCTATATTCGTCCAATCGCATATTATGGGTATGGAGAAATGGGCCTTGCAACTACGGATTGTAAAGTAGATGTTGCGATTGCATGCTGGCCATGGGGGGCTTACTTGGGAGAAGACGCTGCAACTAAAGGCGTTCGAATGAAAATATCCTCTTGGGTGCGCCATGATCACAACATCATGCCCCCAGCCTCAAAAACGACTGGGAACTATGCAAACTCCACTCTCGCAAAAATGGAAGCTTTACAAGCCGGTTATGACGAAGCCATTATGCTTAACAAAGAAGGATTAGTCGCTGAATGCTCCGGTGAGAATCTTTTCGTATGTCGGAACGGGAAGATTATGCCCCCGCCACTTGTTTCAGGTGCCTTGGAAGGGATAACCCAACATACAATTATGTCCTTTGTTAGAGATTTAGGCTATGAAGTTACTTTTGAGGCCTTAGCGCGTTCAGATCTTTATACAGCGGACGAAATTTTTGTTGTTGGAACTGCAGCCGAAGTTAGTGCTGTTAATAGCGTAGATGACCGTCCTGTTCCATGTCCTGGACCAATAACACAAAAGGTCGCAGAACTGTATGCCGAAACAGTTCGAGGTAAGAATTCAGATTATTCTCACTGGTGTGAGGTTGTTTAATGCCGGCTACGCCTCCAAAGTCAGTAGAGATATATGACACAACGCTCCGCGATGGAAGTCAGCTTGAAGGTATCTCACTTACTGTTGAAGATAAGTTACGAATAGCAGAACAACTAGATCTCCTCGGTGTTCATTACATAGAGGGAGGTTGGCCTGGAGCAAACCCTAAAGACGATGAATTTTTTGAAAGAGCGCAAAGAGAACTTCATCTGAAAACATCACAATTTGTTGCTTTCGGTTCCACAAGACGAGCAAAAGGAAAAGTTGATCAGGACCAAACGTTAGCAAATCTAATTTCAGCCAACACAGGAGTAGTTTGTATCGTTGGCAAATGTTGGGACTATCACGTAACTGAAGCGTTACAAACCACACTTGATGAAGGTGTCGCAATGGTTGCTGATTCCGTCGAATATCTTGTAGCGAATGGAAAAAGAGTCTTTTTCGATGCTGAACATTTTTTTGACGGTTTTAAAAATAATCCTGAATTCTCACTTCGAGTTCTTGAGGCTGCATCTATAGCAGGGGCTGAACGGTTAATTCTTTGCGATACAAATGGAGGCTCATTGCCTCATGACGTAGCTAACGCAGTTGAAGCGGTTACTTCTCATCTAGATACTGGCATTGGAGTTCACTTGCACAATGACACTGGGTGCGGTGTAGCAAATGCACTCGCTGGCGTTTCGGCGGGAGCTATACAAGTGCAGGGGACTATTAATGGTTACGGGGAGCGCACTGGGAACTGTGACCTGATTGCGATTATTGCAAATCTCACTCTAAAAATGGGAATACAAACAATACCCGAGAACCGACTTAATTTACTTACCCCTGTCAGCCACCACGTAGCGGAGTTAGTTAACATAACACTTAATCCACAACAGCCATACACAGGTACTTCAGCCTTTGCGCATAAAGCAGGCCTCCATGTCAGTGCAATTTCTAGAAGGCCAGACGCATACGAACATATCCCTCCTGATGAGATAGGCAACGGTACACGTTTTCTTGTTTCAGAAATGGCGGGCCGTTCAACACTTGAACTTAAAGCCAAAGAAATAGGTATCGATCTGGATGGAAAAATACTCGGTGACGTTGTTGAAACACTAAAAAAACTTGAATACGAGGGATACCACTTTGAAGTAGCCGATGCATCTTTAGAACTTTTGATGCGTGGTGCAAGCGGATGGGTGCAAGATTTCTTTAAAGTAGACAAATTTCATGTTGACATGAATCATGTAGGTTCCGGAAGCCGTGCTTGGAATGAGATAGCTGTTGACGTAGATACACGTGCAGTAGTGGATTTAAACGTTAAAGGCCAAAGGCTAGTGGGGTTAGGGGACGGAAATGGCCCGGTTAATGCAATTGATACAGCATTACGTTCTGTTCTTCTTAGAAACTATCCAGAACTAGAAGGAATATCGCTCGTTGATTATAAAGTACGTGTCCTTGATACCGAAAAGGGAACTGGAGCAATTACTCGTGTTCTAATCGACAGCACTAATGGTGAAGAAATATGGACAACCATAGGAGTTTCAGAAAATATTATTGAAGCAAGTTGGCAAGCGCTCGTGGATGCAATCGTCTATGGACTTTTGCATTCAGATAACGACAGAGTTATTTAGGGGGGGAATATGGCTGCTCCGCAATATGTTCCAACTCCTGTTCAGCAGGACAAACACTACCAATCTTCCAAAAAAACAAAGCACAACTCTGGGATTTCTCGCCCTGCAGAAATATCAGTAAATCAAGCGCATCGATCTGGAACAGGCAACCCTGGTCCTGACCAAGGTTTTGCGCTACGGCTAGTTAAAGGTTTCAAAGAATCCGTGTACCTTTCGGCTTCAGAAAATTGGTCAGACGCATCCGAAGTAGCAGTTATTACTGCATTGAAAAGAGCTTCATTGTTCGGAAGAGCACCATGTCATTATGATTTGGAAGCTGGCTTTTGCGCATGGGGATATCTGGACCCAGAACCTAGTAAAGATCTTTTAGAAATTAGAGAAACCTATTTTCCTCATATTGGATCTAGTCATAATTACCTAAAACGTCGGAAAGTAGCCGATGCCGTAATTTCTTCCGCACTCAGACAATCACATAAGGAAATCTGCCGGACTTATGAATTGGATTGGCGTAACCTAATAGACCCCAAAGAAATTCAAGAAAGTTAGCAGAATTTTGGTTTTAGATACACCTCGTGTTCGTTTCGCTCCAGCTCCATCAGGGTATCTTCATGTTGGGTCCGCACGTTCAGCGCTCTTTAATTGGCTATTTGCGAAACACCTAAATGGAACATTTATCCTGCGAATAGAGGATACAAATGTAGATCTTGCAAAACCAGAATTTTATGAGGCTATTACAAGACCTCTTGAGTGGCTTGGTTTGTTGTGGGATGAAGGCCCTTACTATCAATCACAAAGAACAGAAAAATACATAGAAGCTGTCAATAGTCTTTTAGATTCAGGTCATGCTTATTGCTGCGTTTGTTCAAGAGAAGACATTGACTCAAGAAACAAAGAAACCGGATTCCGCGGAGGTTATGATGGCCACTGTCGAAACCGTCAAATCAAAGACGGGCCCGGTGTTACAGTAAGGTTTCGAACACCTGACTCAGGGACAATAGTAGTAACTGACTTAATTCGCGGAAAAGTTGAGTTCCATAATAGCGAACTAGAAGATTTCGTAATTCGGCGCAGTAATGGATCACCAGTTTTTCTAGTAGCAAATGCCGTAGATGATGCTGATATGAGAATCTCTCATGTTATTCGAGGTGAAGATCTCTTGAACACAACCCCGAAAGTAATTCTGCTCTGGGAAGCACTAGGTTATGGAATGCCACCTCAATATGCTCATCTTCCTCTACTGGTTGGGGATGATCGAAAAAAACTTTCAAAGCGTCGACAATCAGTAGCCTTATCAGATTTTCAAAACCAAGGAATACTTCCAGAAGCAATGGTAAATTACCTCTGTCTTTTAGGATGGGGACCGCCCGATGAGAAAGAAATAAGACCTATAGAAGAGATCGTTTCTTTATTTAACCTCGAAAGTGTAAATAAAGCGCCAGCATTCTTTGATATCAAAAAGCTGCATCATATAAATGGTGAGTACCTTCGGGCACTCTCTCAGCAAGATTTTGTGTTACTAGCCGTAAATCATTTTGAGAAGATTGGCTGGAGCCCTAGAAAATTAAACGAAGACGTCTTGATGCTTCTTTCTAAAGACATACAAGAGCGGTCTGAGATGCTAGATGATCTTATCCCACTTGTAGATTGGATTTTCGAGGTAAATACCCCAGAAGAAACTAATGAAAAAGAGATTAAGAAAATAGCGAAAGCAATGCAGTCTTCTGATGTACCGGAGGTGCTTAACCTCGTAATAGAAAATCTACAGGACTGCCAATGGAATGAGGAATCAATAGGGGAGGTCATTAGTCAAGTTGGCAAAACCCTTGACGCACGATCTCAAGTTCCTGTTCGAATAGCAGTAACTGGCCGAAGAGTAGGATTGCCTTTATATAAACCTATGGCGACTCTAGACCGGTCTGTTGTCTTAGCCCGATTGGTTGAGGCAAGGTCAAAATTAGTTTAGGCAGCCTCATGGATTCCACAGAACTAGAGACTACTAATCCAAACTCAAACACTCCAGGAAGAAGTAAATACGCCAATATCTTTCTTTCTTCATGCTTTGCTTTGATTCTTCTGGGTGCCATATATCTACTAGTTACTTTCACTCAAGTTTGGTTGCAAAGCACTCAGGACGAAGTTAGCGAGGCAGATGCCATAGTTGTTTTAGGGGCAGCGCAATGGGATGGGGTTCCTTCTCCTGTTCTTGAAGCACGGTTACAACATGCGCTTTTTTTATATGATCAGGGAGCAGCTCCATATATCGTTACGACCGGAGCTAAGCAGGTAGGGGACCGTTTTACAGAAGCTTACGCAGGCTTAACATATCTTCTTGAACGATCAGTTCCAGAAAACGCAATTCTTGTTGTAATCGATGGTATGAATACGTTTCAATCATTGAGCGCTACATCAAACGTTCTTGGAAAAGAAGGTATCGGAAGCAAGGTCATTCTTGTTTCAGACCCTTATCATGCTTTGCGCGCAAAAGAAGTAGCTCGTGAAGTCGGGCTTAACCCTTTGTTTTCACCTACAGAACTTGATAGTTCTTTTACGCAACTTGTTCGAGAAACGATAGGTACTTCCGTCGGGCGAGTAATCGGTTTCCGCAGAGCAAGTACTCTAAGCGAATGAGTACCCCGTACGGGATTTGAACCCGTGCTACCACCTTGAGAGGGTGGCGTCCTAGGCCGCTAGACGAACGGGGCAGGGACTTTCAAAATGTATTTACTTGCTCGGGGAGGAGGACTTGAACCCCCAATGACTGGATCAGAACCAGTTGTGTTACCAATTACACCATCCCCGAAAAATTTATTAGATGAGGGGTCAGCCTAGCGACATCAGTGACTCCTGCCCAACACGGAATGTTATTCATTGAAAAATTTTTGTAATTTTGCTTCTGACTCTAAGAAATCTAAAGATGTTCCAAATACTGGGCCTGGGTCAAATTTACTTCTTTTACCTCGCTTTTCATGAGGAATATATTGTTTTCTAGTTGGGTCATTGGGTAAAGGATGTAAGAATTCACGACTCTGAGAACGTAAAGAATCTGATCCGTTAATAAGTATTTTTCGTATCTGTATTTTTGTTTCTATAGCGGTTGACTCTCCATTGACCAAGAATGAGTAATGAGGGGACCATACGTCATTGATTCTTTCTTCATCCGTAAGGTTGTTGTACATGCCAGATTCTCCAAGGTTCCTGTTTCCTCGAAGAGTTAACTGCCATATGAGTATGTGTTGTATGTAAGTTGCTATCAATGGTGCCAATTTGACTGAGTAGAAAAGAGTAGATTCTTGGGGAAAGTTTGGTTTTACAACGATTGCTAATACTGATCCAATAGAAAGTTCAGAATAGGAAAGAATCAGATCAGTTGCAGATTTTTCGTTGTTACTTTTGGACCGTAAAATTTCACGAAAATGCCAGCGTGGAAGTACGTTCCGGTAGCTATTTTTGTTATCTAGGCTTTGTGGTTCAGGCATAAAGAAAGAATAAAGCTTAGCTATGACACGGAGGTTCCTTGGCTTTGCGATCTAGGGGTTGCATCGGTATTTCACTTGAGATTCACGTTTCCTCTGCGCATATTGATGTAGCGGCTAAGTAGCCGTACGTCATTGCTCGACTGAGAGAATAACCACTGTTATAGCCTGCGCCTCCTCCTGTCGTTCTTGTAACACATTCGCCTACAGCGTAAAGACCAGGAATTTCTGACCCATCTTTGCGAAGGACATGACCGGAAGGGCCAGCGACGAGTCCTCCGGCAGCTATCCCAGTGTTAAGAAGACGCATGCGCATGCCAAAGAATGGTGGATCGATGATGGGTCCTACGTTTGGATTCGGTTGGTGGTCACCATCACCACGGAATGTTCTAACAGATGCATTCGTCCCCCGGCCAAATTTTGGATCTAAACCATTTTTTGCATAAAGGTTGTAATCCTGAACTGACTTTTCAAGTTGCGTTGCGTCTATCCCAAGCTGCGAAGCAAGACCTTTAATGGTTTGGGAAGAGAAAACAAGCTCATCAATGTATGGTTCACCAGGGCCCGTGATGCCTAGGCCGTACCGTTGATGATGCCATTCATCCCAAATCATAAAGAACGGCATATTTGGGGTTTCCCCATTCTTGTTTTTAAGAGCACCAGCGATCACCGAAGGGTGAAAGGAATCGTCACAAAATCTTTCTCCACTCTTGTTGACTAAAATTGTATGAGGCATGCAGTGCTCGTAGCATCCTCGAAAGCCAGAATCACCTTCAAATGTTGGATAGGGTAATCGATAGCCAGGGGTAATTGGCGCTGCAACTCCTGGAACAGCACTTATCGCAGCTCCGACTGAGGCTCCTAGGTCGATACCATTACCTTCGATTGAAACTGGAGCTAAGCTTCCTCCATCTTCTTTTGGTATTCCTATGAACTGATCAGAGAAAGCTTGCGCCCAATCATGGGAACCAGTGGCAAGAATTACTGTTCCATAGATATCTAGAACACCCGTATCAGAGTCGGAACGAACTCCAACTACTCCGGTTTTTTCGCTGATTAGTGAAGACACCGGTTGCTCAGTGAAAAGAGTAATATCTCGATCTACGAGCGCTTTGGCAAACCAGGCAGCTATCCCTTGGCCAAAGGTTAAGATATCGTCTCTTTTTCGCTGATCGAGGATTGTAGGGTCCCATCGGTCTCGTGCTGCAACGCCGCCCCATGCAAACATTTCTTCGTATGTAATTCCTATAGGCCAGTGAGGGGCATCAAGTAGCAGTTTTCGACTTTCCCCCATTAAATGACCCGTTATGGGTTCCCCTGTTAGATAACGGCCCTCTTCTTTAGATCCAGCAACTTCTGGAAAGTAGTAATCCTCATAACTAGGGATAAGACGCCATTCTATAATTCCCTCATCTTCGAACCATTGAGCTGCTTCTCGCGCTCCGTTTATCCACTCCGATGCTAATTCTGGGTCAAAAAGTTCTGGATGGTTACCTGCTATAGCTTGTACGTATTGGAATGTTTCTTCAAAACTATCTTTAATACCAAGTCTTTGTGCCACATGATTTGCCCCAATCCATACCTGACCACCTGACCAAGCGGTTGCTCCGCCTAGGTGTGGGGCTTTCTCTATCATGCAAACTGAGGCTCCAAGTGCATCTGCTCGAAGCGCCGCAGCTAGGCCACCAATCCCTGACCCAACGACAACAATATCAAAGCGTAAATCAGGCATGATCTTAGACTAGAAGCGACTGATATAATTGTAAAGATTCTTGTTCCGGAAGACTATCGCAGGAAATTGGGCTGCAAGCAGTTACTATGTATGAGCTATAGCGTATTAACTCTTGTTATCAAGTCAGACAAAAAATCATTTTCTTGAGAGATTCTCAAGTGCTAACTAACAAGAAGTTCAACGTCAAAGACGAAAATAGGTAAACCATTATGTCCAAAAACTTCTCCGATCTTGGAGTCCCAGAAAATATATGCAAAGCGCTTAAAGAACAAGGAATCCAACAACCATTTGAAATTCAGGAAAAAACTATACAGGAAGGTTTAGAAGGTAGTGATATTTGTGGAAGAGCACCTACTGGATCAGGTAAAACTCTTGCTTTCGGGATCCCTCTTGTAGCAAAGACAAATACGTCAAAATCTCGAAAGCCTGAAAGCCTTATTCTTGCACCTACTAGAGAATTAGCCGAACAAATATGTAACGAGCTCCGTTCTTTTAGTGGTCGTGTAAATGTGTTTGTTGTATATGGCGGTGTTGGCTATGGACCCCAAAAGAAAGCTTTAGCTAAGGGAGTCGATATTTTGGTTGCTTGCCCAGGCCGACTTGAAGATCTAATCGAGCAAGGTGAAGTAAATTTAGGTTCAATAAAACAAGTCGTTATAGACGAAGCAGACCGTATGGCCGACATGGGATTCATGCCAGCAATTTCAAGGATTCTGGACCAAACACCCAAAGATCGCCAAACGATACTCTTTTCGGCAACGCTTGACAAAGAAGTTGCTCAACTCAAAAAACGATACCAGCGGAACCCGATACTGCATGAAGTAGGGGAGCGAAATCCAGATATAAAACGGGCCAAGCATACGTATACGATTGCAAAAAAATCAGATAAGGCAGAAATTGCAGCTGACGCAGTAAAAGCAACCTGGCCGGCGATCATCTTTTGCAAAACGCGTCATGGTTCAGATCGTTTAGCTAAACAGTTAAAAAAACTAGAAGTTGATGCCGAGTCAATTCACGGAGGTAAAAGTCAGCACCAACGGAGAAGGGCACTTAAAAATTTTAGCACCGGAAGAGCGCAGACCCTTGTCGCTACAGACGTGGCTGCTCGTGGAATACATGTTGATGGCGTTGAACTCGTGATTCATTATGACCTACCTGAAGATCACAAAGCTTATATTCATAGATCTGGTCGTACGGCGCGAGCAGGTAACGAAGGAATAGTATTTTCTATAATTCAACCAGAGCAAAAGAAGACAGCAATAAAAATGCAAAAACGTTTAGGCCTGTTTGAGGTTATAGAAAGAGTTGATCCAAATGACTTGTCAGAATTTTCGTCTGGTCAGCATAGAGAAAAGAAGGTAAGAACTCAAAGAAAGTCTGAGAACTCACAGCAGCCAAAATCCCAGAAAAAAGTAACGCACGAAAAATCTACTAAACCTAAAAAACCTCGACAGCAGAGTCCCAAAAATCAAAAAGGGTCACAACAAAAACCTCGTAATAAAAATCAAAAGAATAGGAATGCGGAGAATTCGAAAAAAAACCAAACAAATAAGCATTCAAATCAGAAATCTAAATCAAGTAAAACTAAGAAGAACGTTTCCCCTACTTCAAATAACCGACCAAACCGGAAAGCTAGACGAGCTCACTTGCAACCAACGAATAGGTAATGTTTGAATGAGATTAGTTCATTCACTGATTCAACCCATGAATTGCATTCTTATCTAGCAAAGACAATCTTTAATCTTTAGGGTTACGTTCTCCAAGCACAAGAGCAAAAAAAGAGAAGAATCCATATATGAAACATGCAATGAGGCTTCCGATAATAACCCCGCGAACGATTACACCTAAACTTACTGTTCCGGTAAGAGACAACGCTCCACCTGCAATTGGTCCTATTAGAAGGACTTTACTTATTCTAGAGGATCTCATTACTTCACATCATAGATGCGATTGTTTGAGACGATAGGAAACCCTGACTCACTACCAATAAAGGCCCTGGACTACGGTATTAGTTCAATAATCAAGGGGTGTTACTATTTGGGTGTTTTATTATGAACCTACAGGGTACGGTGGGTAGCAGCTGTTAAAACCTTTCCAACGTGCGGACCTGGTACTTGAAGTCCAGTTTCCAATTTTGTTGCTACGGCTCTTCTTGGATTGATTATTTTTTCTTATCATGTTCCCAATCTACAAATTTTATAATTGCTTTTTATGCAAAATTGATGTGACAAATGGCAAAGGGACAGAAGTCACATGCGTGAAGAATGCTATTCGCCCAGAAGGCAATTACTTTATAAGTACCCCCAAATTTCTAGGAGGAAATTATGGACAATGTAATGTTGAGCGGCAACGATTACACGCTTGTGTACAACGTTCTCTCATTTGGAACAGCAGTGATGTTCGGAGCATTTGTTTACTTCTTAACTCAAATGAAATCCGTCAATAAGAAGTACCAAGCTGGTATAGCTGTCTCTGCAATTGTTGTCGGAATAGCTGGTTATCACTACTACAGGATTTGGTCAGACTTCGGTAATGAAGTGATGAACGAAGGTTATAGGTATGCTGACTGGCTCATCACTGTGCCGTTATTGATTATTGAACTATTAATAGTTCTTGGTGTTGCACAAAAAGATCGAAACGCTCTGATGCTAAAGTTAGTGCCGGCGACGATTCTGATGGTCGGCTTGGGTTATCCAGGCGAAGTAGCTGATAGTAATGGCGCCAAGTGGACATTCTGGATTCTAGCAATGCTGCCGTTTGTATACATTCTTAAAACCTTGTACACAGAATTGCAGAAAGCAGGGCAAAGAGAAACTGGAGATGTTGCAAGGCAGATCAAGAATGCCACATATGTTTTGCTAACGACTTGGTTGGTATACCCAATCGCGTACTTATTCCCAATCTTTGATAGCGATTCAGAATTGCTAGAAACTCTCCGTCAGGTTGCGTATACTTTTGCAGATATAACTGCAAAGGGCCTTTACGGATTAATGATTCTATGGATTGCAAAATCTCGAACAGCAGCTGAATCTAACAGCTAATTTTCTAGATTCTAATTTAGCTGGCCAGTTCATAGAACTGGCCAGCTTTAGTTTTTATAGACATAAGCTTGAACAGCTAATTACCTTATTGCAGAAATCTTTGAGACGATATTAGATCAGATAGCTAAACGAAATGAACCTCCGGGTAAGGAGATATCCGGAGGTTCATTATTGGTTTGGAGGGTGTAAGCGGGAGGGCTTACATATCCTTTTTATCAACGAGTGCTGAAGATTTAGCCCAGTTGTGACTTCCAACACCCGTGTCATATGTCATAATTTCTGGGCAAAAAAGATAATTTATGCCGTTCCCTTTTCGGTTCTCTGACTTCGAAGATAACTACTTGTTCCAAGTCCGAAAAGGACAATAACCATGCCCAGACCCTTTAAGGCTGAAATTGTTGCTTCAAGGAATAGCACCGCACATACGGTTGCAGTTACTGGCATAAGTAATTGTAAAATTCCAATTAAGCTAAGTGTTGCCTTGCCTTGAGAGTAGTTAAGTAGAATATGCCCAACTCCAGGTATAAAGGCAACAGCTAGAATTTGTGTAAGATCTTTTTGGGTTTGCGGCATTATCCCTGCCCCTGCAAAAAGCATCATCGGAGTGAGTGTGAGGCCTGACCAGACAAAGTACCCGGTCATGAATTCAGCGACTCCTAGCTTCGTAAGAGCTTTTTTTGCGAATGCAAAGTAACCAGATCCTAATGTTATACCTAACAGAGCAATAAGGTCTCCGCTAAGCTTGCCACTTCCATCGCTAGACCCCGCAAGCACTATTATGATTGCACCGCAAATAGCAATAATAGATAAGCCGATGTCACTTTTAGTAACTAATTCAGAGAAGAAGTAGTAGCTTAAAAAAATTACAATTAGTGGTTGTAGAGAGCTGATAAGACTTGCGTTGATTAAACTCGTCAACTGCGTTGACCAGAAGAATAGCCCGATAGCAGAGCCGAAACAGATGCCAGCCGGTGCGCACAATAGGAAATTATGCCAATTGAAGCTTCGTTTCTGTTTAAGGATTACATATAAACCTAGAACAGGGACAGCTATCCAAGAACGCCAAAAAGCCATTGTGAACCCATGCACTTCTGAGTCTGAAACGATAACAGACGCAATCGCTATCAGTACATAACCGAAACTACATGAGATAATTCCCTCTTTGATTTTATTTGGGGGCAACGATTCTGTATTCTCCGTATTAATTGTCAGCTCATCTCGGTAGATTTAAATCTTGGCACTTTTCTAGACTAGTTGCATTTGCATGTAGAAGTTTCTTATCGATGAGCTTTAAAGAAGGTCAATTCCTTTATTCAGTTTTTTAGTTCGGTTGGAAGGGTTGAGGCTAAAATAAAACCGTGGGGCTTGCAGAAGATTTTTCTCAACCGAATTTCAGTTTAAACGGAATATTAGGCGAAGTTATTTACGTTGAATCGCGGAACCCCAGAAATTACTATGATTCACTTAATGCCTCCGATACGTGCGAGAAGATAGAGATTACCGGAAAGTTATTTTTGATCCAACGTGCCGAGGTTTCTCCGGTCGTTATCATCGTGCCAGGTAGCTTAGGTGTCGGTGAGAATCATTTACAGCATGCAGAAACTATCGTGAGTCAAGGCGTGTCAGTATTCGTTTTAGATCCATTTACAAATAGAAATGTGAAATCAACAGTAGCGAACCAAACTCCCTTTTCTTTTGCCGCAAGCGCATTTGATGTGTTGATGGCATTACAAACACTTTCTGAACATCCAGCCATAGATCAAGACCAAATTTCTGCTCAAGGGCATAGCAGAGGTGGGTCCGCAGTCCTAATGGCAAGCATACGCCAGTTCGCAGACCCAATTGTGGGTGCGGACGTATCTTTCAAAGGCGTCTACGCTGTGTACCCCTGGTGCGGACATCAATTTCATACTCCGTCGATAGGGAGAACGAAACTACGTGCCATAGTTGGAGAGCGGGATAATTGGTTATCAGTTCAACAAGTGCAATCACAAATCCAAGCTATTTCACTTAACGGCGGAGAAGCGTCTATTCGAATTGTTCAAGGAGCCGCCCATAGTTTTGATCGTGCCGAAGAAGTATATGAAATTTCTGAAGCTAGTGTTGCTCCCGAAGCGCCTACTATTTATTTGGATGCTGCTGGATCAATGATTGATCCAGTAACTGGGGAAGCAGACTCTACAGCAACTGACAGAACACATTTCATTTCGGCTATTGAAAGTGGCTTTGGGAGGAGAGGGGCGCATATGGGAGGTGTAGGTGAACAGCCAAGCATCTTCCGTGAAGATATGCTCAAGTTCCATTTAGTAGTACTCTCTGATGAATAGATTGAAAAAATAGAGATTTGAAGCATTTGGTAAAGGCTTAGTTGTGAAAAAATTATTGAACTACATAAAGACAAAATCTGATAAACGATCATTTTTCTTAGATGATAGAATTGTTGATTACATAACCGAGAACAGCTCCGAAACTGATTTAATCCAGAAATCACTTATTGAAGAGACTGCAAAATTGGGTTGGGTTGCAAGAATGCAAATATCACCTGACCAAGGTAATCTCCTAACTATGCTCGTCAAAGCAGTGCAACCTAAGTTTGCTGTTGAGATTGGAACGTTCACTGGGTTCTCTGCTCTATCTATAGCAAGAGCTTTACCTGCAAATGCTACATTATTATGTTGCGATATTTCAGAGAGTTGGACAGAAATCGCAAAGAACCATTGGAAAGCAGCAGGAGTGGAACAAAAGATTAACTTAGTTCTTGCCCCAGCCCTTGAGACGTTAGAAAAATTGCCTGAAGAAAAATCTATTGATTTTGCATTCATTGACGCTGACAAGGCTAACTACATAAATTATTACGAACAGGTCTTTAAGCGCCTTTCTGATAACGGTATTATTGTTGTTGACAATGTGCTCTGGTCTGGAAGTGTTATTGATAATCGGGTCAATGACGAAGATACGGTAGCTATCCGAAACTTCAATGAGCACGTGAAAAATGATAACCGTGCTTTTTGCGCAATGCTATCAATCGGAGACGGTGTTTCTATCATCCAAAAGAAGGGTTAGGAAATGGACTCCTCCGCATTATATTCTGATGAGTATCGAAGAAATCCGGAAATTGTTTGGAAGGAGATGCTTAATGACTTTCCAGTCTTTTATGATGATATTTCCGATATTTGGTGGCTAACTCGTTACGCGGATGTTAAAAACTTTTTTGATGATTACCAGACCTTTTCTTCGTCAACCTATGAGTTAACGACCGGACAAGTAGTAGGCCCAACACTTATTTCCCGAGATGATTATGGCCATGTGGTCCGCAGGAAGATTGTTGCTCCTGATTTTGTAGGTAATAGATTAAAGTCCTACGAAGATCTGATAGTCGATTGCGTCACGAATCTCATTGCACGCTTCTCTAACCCAAATGAGGTGTTGCTAGTCAGTGAATTTAGTTCTCTTCTTCCAGTAGATGTAATTTCAGCAATACTTGGCATGGAGGGCGATGGGCAGCTTTTCCGGCAATGGGTTACTGAAATGATTATGGGTTTAAATGATTCCCCTAAGCTACGTCAAAGAGGCCTTGAAGCTAGTGCTGCTTTCTGCAGTCACATAGCGCCGTTACTTAATGACGTAGATCATCCGGAACGAACTGACCACATAGCAAAAATAGCAAGAGCTGAAATAGAGGGAGAACGGTTAACGAGAGAAGAAATCACTGCCTTTTGTGGCCTTCTCTTTATTGCAGGTGGAGAAACAACAGATAAAGCAATCGCGAATATGTGGTGGAACGTTCTGAATCATCCCGAAACGTTAGAGGCGTTACTTGATGATAAATCATTGTGGGATAACGCTTTTAGCGAAACGATGCGGAGGACACCAGCTGTTATAAGCGAAGAACGTTTCGCAACGAAATCAGTGGAGATCCATGGAATAGAAATTCCAAAAGGAGCGAAAGTTCGTGCTTGTTTAGGCGCAGCTCACTTAGACCCCTCAGTGTTTGAGGATCCATTATCTTTCAATATCTTTCGTTCAGATATGCATTTAGGAAAAGAGAATCGATCAGGAGTATCAAAAGATGCAGCGCGAAGCGGCCACTTCGGCTTCGGTTTAGGGAAACACTTTTGCATTGGATATGAGTTAGCTAGAAATGAAGCCATTATCGGATCACAGTTAATTCTTGAGCATCTAGGGACTCCACGTTTAGATCGGGAACAAAGTGGCCCAGTCATTCAAGCACGCAGGTCATTTTATGCGGTAAAAGAATTAATAGTTTCTTTCCAAAAATAAACAGCTTTAGGAGCAGCGATCATAACTTTGCCTTTAATACGGGATAGTTAGAATTGATCATGAAAAGAACTTCTGGGTGAGAATGTAGGGTCGGTATATTGCCCTTTCTAGCGCCCGACTACTTTCGGATTGCCTTCTATCCAATCAAGGCCTAATTTTCTCTCAGCGATACGCCACCCGGAGTCAGTGCGGATTAATTTATCTAGATAACGCCCAGCTAAAACATAGTTGTCTCCGCCTTCAGTTCCTAGAAGAGTATGTTGCGCATGAAGATAACAATTACTTGTAGCGGTGTCTCCGTTAATAGTTACCTGATGATTCGAAATAATGTGTTGAGAAGCAGATAACCGTCCGAGTGTCCCCTCAATTTTATTTATTATTGCCTCAATCCCATTTAAATGCCGAACATCAATAATGAATGTAGCATCATCGGTAAATATCTCTTTGAGTTTTTCTCGAGGTCCATGATCAATAATCCACGTATATGCAACCGTTAGGTCTACGATCTTATTGATATCTACTAGTTGCTTTATATCAGCTTCGGTCATTTCGTCCTTTCTCTTAAGCTTTAATGCCATAAAGAATTGTTTAGATGGGTTGGTGAATTTACTCTTTTCCAAGTGCTGATTCATCATAGAATGAACCGCCCGCGTACCAATGATCAAATCGAGGCTTATTTTCAGATGAGACTAGCTCTATAACGGTTCCATTTGGTGGAGCTAAATATGCCATGCTGGCGTAACCTTCTTCAGGTGACCTAGCTGAACCCAGAAGTTTCCACCCTAGGGATCTAAGGCGATCAGTTTCGCTCCTTACATCGGCAGTCCAAACCCCTAAATGGTGGACTCCGGAATCTTCGCTTCCGTCCCAGAAAGAGCCCTTAGGTCCCTCAAGTAGTTCTAGGTGCTGAGGACCCTCACATGAATAGACGAATTTCAATGGAATTTCCTGTTGACCATTTTCTGGAGTCCATATTCTCTGCCCTGAACTTTCTACTACTTCAGCCCATGTCAGATTAAGTGCTTCTCCCATTTCTTCCATTGCCTGGTAAATATTTGGCACTCGAATTCCTATATGAAATATCTCTTGAAGGTCAAACATTCTCTCAACTATCTCGTCAATTGCCACCTAACTATTATCCGTTTTGGCATCGTAGTCAATCCAGTAGAGTTCTTCTTATAGAAGAGTTAAGCGTCAAATTTTTTTATAGACGATGCCCTGGTTGAAAAATCTAATTAGAGCACCTTATCAGTCGGCACATTATTAAACTTTCTGCAATCTAAGCACAGTAATTTTTTCTTTGTTAACAAAGCAAAACCTCCTAGCAAAAGCCAAGTCTTAATAGATCGCCTGGCAATAAAATTTTCACCACCGCAATTCCAACATCGTTGTTCGCCATATGCATCTATTTGGATATCAGTCATAACCTTAGATTAGAAGAGATTATGTGGGAAGGCTCTTATTCGTAGCCGCCAAAGTAGAACAAATGATCATTACTGATTTTTCTAAATGTTGGAGAATTGAACACATGGGGGTTCATTACTCAGTAGTCTTTTCCTATGGAGGAAAAAATAAAGAGTCTTAAAAAACTAAACTTTTGGGCCGGTTGCCTGCATTCCGTTTCTTTTATCCTTATCTTGGTTCTTTCAAATGATGCGGCACTTCCTGTAGTTGCGACATATCTAACTGAAGCACCAGGGACGGGCAATTTCTCAGAACCAGTTAACCTCTTGAATCTAAATATTAGTTATATGGTTGCTGCTTTTATGGCTCTATCAGCCTTCTTTCATTTCTTTATTTGCTTGCCTACTACTTTCGAAAGATACGCAGCAGGGTTAGAGCTAGGAATCAACAAATATCGTTGGATTGAGTATTCAATGTCATCGTCAATCATGATCGTTGTTATTCTCCAACTAAATGGTGCTTCAGATTACATAGCACTCGCTGGAATCTTGGGAATCAATGTTTGCATGATCCTGTTTGGATGGCTTCAAGAGCGCTATGTCAAAGCAGGAGATGGAGACATGCTCCCTTTCTGGTTTGGTTGCTTTGCAGGTTTAATTCCTTGGGTGGCAATAGTAGTGAATATTATTTCTCCGAAAGGCCCTCCTGAAAGTGCTGTCCCTGGTTTTGTGTATGGGATCGTGATATCTTTGTTCTTTCTTTTTAATTGTTTTGCGATTGTCCAATGGAAGCAATACAAAGCAAAAGGAAAATGGGCTAACTATCTTCATGGAGAGCGTATCTATATCATCTTAAGTTTCGTGGCTAAATCATTACTAGCGTGGCAGGTCTTTGCTGGGTCATTAGCAAGCTAAAGCCAACTCAGCCGATCTAATCTGACTTGAGAACTTCTATCATCCTTAAGCGTCGTATATGCTTTCCCTGTCACACACTTTAAAAGAGGGAGCACTATGGCTGAACGAGTATTGGTAACTGGTGTTACAGGATATATAGGGCAACACTGTGGTGCTGAGCTCTTAAGGCAAGGTTACGAAGTCTATGGCACTATTCGCTCAATGGAAAAGGCCGAAGCAGTTCGTGAAGGCATAGCGAAAGTAGCTCCCATCGATAACCTAACATTTGTTGCAGCTGACTTAATGAGCGACTTAAATTGGCAGGATGTCATGAGTGGCTGCAAATACGTTCTCCATGTTGCGTCTCCATTCATTATCGCCAACCCTGATGACGAAAGTGAAATGATTTCACCGGCAGTTGATGGAACTTTGCGCGTGCTGAAAGCAGCTAAAGCAGCCAACGTAGAACGCGTAGTGGTCACATCCTCTTTGATAGCTATTATTGCAGGTAAAAGTTCAGGGCATTACGGAACTGATTCTTGGTCAGACCCAGAAGCAGAAATTGGAACGTACGCGAAAAGTAAAGTTCTAGCCGAGAAAGCTGCTTGGTCTTTCGCTGAAGAACACGATCTCGATATAGCAGTGATCAATCCCGGCGGCGTTATGGGGCCAAGTTTAACAGGCCAAGTTGACGGAGAAAGCCTAACGATGATCTCCGATATTATCACTGGTAAATATCCCTTAGTCCCGGATATAAGTGTTGGTTTTATTGATGTTCGCGACGTAGCTAAGTTGCATGTCGCTGCAATGACTGCCGATAAGGCAAAGGGTAAGCGTTTCATTGCTTCATCCGACGAGCCGCTTCACTTCACCGAGATAACAGGAATACTAAAAACTGCAGGATATAAAAAAGCTTCTACAATTCAAGCGCCAAAGTTTTTGCTCAGAATCATGAGTCTTTTCGATGATCAAGTTAAAGGGTTATTACCGATGGTGGGGCAGCGACAGACAGTAGATAATCAGGAAACATATGAAATTCTCAGCTGGGATCCTACCTCTATGGAAAAATCTCTTATAGAAACTGCTGAATCAATTTCGTAAGGTCGGAAATAAATTCTAAGTTTAGTTTCTATGGCATGCTCGGTAAGGGAAAAAGAGTTACAGAGATTTTGTGGTTACGGCAAGTATGGATGTAAGTTGACACAATGGTGACAGAAGCCGATGACCAAAGCCCTGAGCTTCTTGGGAATGAATTAAATCGAAGAGGCCATGTTGTGACCTCCTGGGAAAAACTAGGTGTCGTAACCCTTGAAGCAACTGGTGTTGAAACAAGTTCATACCGAATTGGCCTTCCTACATCTGATTCTTCTCCAACTGTTTTTAAAGCTTATTTCCCTCCCGATTGTAGAATCGAAGCCCACACGCACGCATGTGACTATTCGGAAATTATCTTGGAAGGAAAACAAAAAGTTAGCGGTAAGTGGTTGTACCCAGGTGATATTCGAGTAGGCCTTGCAAATAGAGGTTACGGACCACTGATAGCTGGACCTGATGGTGTTACGGTTCTAGTAATATTTGCTAATGGGCATTGGCCTGCAGTCACAATAGGTAAAGGCGACGGGAGCACTCTAGGTAGAGGCGAACTACTTGATCGATTCAGTGCAGCAGAATAATTTGAATAAGTGAAAATTTATGCAACTAAAAAATCAACTAGGGATCAACTGTCCTGTAACAATTGTTCTAAGCCTTTCGCTCCCGTAATTGATATCTTTTCAACCCTGTCAGGGGTCAGGTAATCTACAACAAGATCTTGAGTTTCAAATTCTAGGTTTCTTTGCTCCATAAATTTCTTTACTATCTTGGTAAGTATAAAAGAGTCAGCTGAACTGAAATAAGATCCGCTCCTTCGGGTTTCCATGTATAAGATGGCATCAGCGAATAGCTCAGTAGTGATCTTTTCAGGTGAGTAGCCCTTGAAAATTATCGGATTCATATTATTAGACGTGTAAGTGCTCCAAAGTAATTCTTTAAGCTCACTCTCCCATGGGAAATAGTTGTGACGATCAGCTGCATGAGCATATTCATGAATAAATGTTGAATCGCTGGCTCGTTGTTCAACAATAATAAGGTCGCTGCTGCTGAAGTAAACTCCATGCACCTGTTCTCCCCTAAGAAAAATATATTCAACTTCGATCAGTTCGGTTTGTCTCATCATTTCTGAAACCCAAACAGATTTAGTTACGTGGTCTTTGTGGACACCTATGTTAAAGACTGGTTTTGCTACAGAAACAAAGACAAGAAGTAATAAAAAAACAAAAGTGACTAGTTTCTCCGTACGTGTCCGTTTTCGTAATTGACCCCGTTCACGATTTTCACGTTCTCGTTCGCGTATCCACATTAAATACTCATAATCCTCTAAAGGAATTTCAATGGGGTGATCGGGGTTATCAGGGTCAACCAAAAAATAGCGTTTCATACCTATCTACTTGTATATGCCTATCTCGGCTTTGTCGCAAGACGACATTGCTAGTTAGTGGACCTCAAAACTAATATGTTAAAAAATCATTTGACTTCCTCGTATAGGGTGAAAAAACTTTAGCTATCAAAGGTGCACTGTCACAGTATTAACAGATCGTTAAATAGTAATTTAAGTTAGATATTCTGGGCGAAAGTGACCTATTCTTTGCATTCTGATAGTAATAGTAGAAATTAATTTTGAAAGGAAAATATGCTTTTAATAACAACATATAAATTCAAACCATTTGCAACTAAGGAAGAAACAGCAACATTGATGGGGCTATTTGCAGAACATGGAGCTGCTGAAGGAACTATTTCCCACTATGTCTTTGCTGATAGAACTGGGGGAATCGTAATCTCAGAAAATGATAGTGCAATGCCTGGTTACGAAACTAGTCTCACATACAGCGAGCATTTACAGATGGAAACGAAAACACTTCTCACTATCGAAGAAGCAGTGCCCGCCATTCTTTCTTCTTTGGGTTAGTGTGAACAAGTTTAGATATTTTAGGAGTGCTGACCTTATATGGCAGCACTCCTAAAGATGTCTTTATTAGCAGCCAAGTTAGGCAAAAACTTACTGAAATCCGAGATTCAAATAGAATCCTCAGGGAAGATTCCGCAGATTTTGGTATTTAATGCGTCCTTTTGACTGTTTTATCTTTAGTATTTAACGTAATTTGAAAATAAATAAGGATAAAAAAATGACGCATACATCAATGGCATATTTCTCCTGCAAAGAAGGTATGGGAGAAGTATTACTCCCAGCAGTGCTTGAGGGGTTAACTGAAACTCGAGCTTTTGAAGGTAACTTAAGTATCCATACATTTGTTGATCAAGATAACTCAGATCGAATTATACTTTGGGAGCAATGGGCCACTAGGGAGAATTATGAGGCGTACCTTCACTGGCGTGTAGAAACTGGAATGATAGAAGGCCTTACTCCATTTTTGACAGAACCCCCTCAATTCACGCATCTTGAACCTAAGGATTAATTAATACAGTTTTTGCGAGAGATGACTGTGGTTTTGTTCTGTACGCTTAGGTGCATATGCAGATAAAAATTGATGGTCTAGCAAAAGAAGGAGATGGTGTTGGTCGCGCCTCTGATGGAAGAGCAGTATTTGTTCGGGGCGCATTAATAGGTGAGACAGTCAATGCCGTCACCACTGAAGAAAAGACAAAATTTTTACGCGCAAATACCGTATCTGTCCTAGAGCCAAACGACCATCGAATAAAGCCTTTTTGTAGTCACGTTCAAGACGGCTGCGGAGGGTGCAACCTTCAACATGCTGATGAAGAACTTCAAAAGCAAATAAAACTTCGTATTGTTAGAGAAGCTTTCGAACGTATAGGTAAATTTGACTCAGCTCCAATTAACTACGGTGGCAGTATAGATCCCATAGGGTACCGGACAACAGTCCGTTGTTCAGTCCATCATGGGAAAGCTGGAATGCGGGGTTTCAGAAGTCATGACCACATACCATTGAGTTCCTGTGGGATAGCTCATGAACGAGTTCAGGAGATAATGACTAAAAGCTATTTCGGAGATGTAGATGAAGTAGTTATACGAACAAGTATCCTCACTGGGAAGTCCTTAGTAATCGTTTCTGATTTTGATAAAGCGATAAAGACACTTAATAATGTTCAAGTTATTAGTTACGATCAAATTCAGAAAGGCGAATCAGCAAGTATTATTGAGCAAGTTTGCGGAAAGGAATGGAGGATTTCAGCAGAATCATTCTTTCAAGCATCTCCGCAGGGTAGTGAATTACTTGTACGAACAATTACGGGAATCATCAAAAGCAACCTCACGTCATCTGCATCAATGATTGATTTGTATTCTGGAGTTGGTGTATTCGCAGGGACTATAGGAGTCGGTCGTCAGGTTACAGCAATAGAGCAAAGCGCTTCAGCGGCGAATGATTCAATTTATAACCTGGGGAACACCGTGAATCATGTGTGTTCGCGAGTTGAACATTGGGAAATCGTCCCCCATGATTTTGTGGTTGCTAACCCTTCGCGGAGCGGAATGAGCAAAAAAGTTCCAGATATTATTGAGAGAACTGGAGCACAGTTGGTAATTCTCATAAGTTGTGACGCTGCTGCTGCTGCTCGAGATGCAGGACGAATGGTGGGTAAAGGTTTTCGACTAGATGATGTAACCGTTCTTGATCTTTTCCCCCAAACGTCTCATTTAGAGGTGATTTCAACATTTGTTCGTTAGAAGTGATTATGAGAGGTCATGGATGGGCGAAACTAAAGTTAGGAAAAACTGCACTCAGTGCGATCTTTACCTTTCAAGATTAGGTAGCTTCAAGATAAGAACATAATGTATTGCAGGATTTATCAACGCACTATTTATAATCAGCTAAATTTCAAAGTCTTAAACTATTCGGTTAAGATCTTTGAAACTAATTAGTTCAATGGGGGAGAAGACAATGAACGAAGAACTTGAAATATTTATAGACACAAATGAAGCTGAATGGATTGATTTAGGATTGCCTAACACTGTTGTGGGGGAGAACGCTATTCTTCCTTTGCGTATCAGCGAAGAAAATGGGAGTTACACCGCACTTATTAAATCTAGAAAAGGAACTGTTATTCCCCCTCATGTACACCTAGGGGAGACGGTCGTTTATGTCATTAAAGGAGCTCTAGAATATAGAAACGGAACAGCATACGCTGGGGGTTATATATATGAACCAGCAGGTGCTATTCACGCTGCAACGCAACATCCCGAAGACACAATTTATTTTGTTCATGTTGCAAACGGAGCAATTTTCATGAACGAGGATGGAACCGAAGGGCCTGTATACGATTGGCGAACTGTAAAGGGAATCGTTGATGCACACAATGAGGCAAAAGCAGAAGCAGCTTAGAAATCAAAATTTAGGAGCACTAACCTTCACGAAGGGTAACCATGGGTAAGACGGTTCTAATCACAGGCGCTGGTTCAGGTTTTGGACGCGGGGCGAGCATTGCTTTAGCTGAACGTGGCCATAATGTGATCGCTACTACTGAAACTGATAAACAAGCTACAGAGTTGTCCGCTGCGCATCCGGAGTTAATCGTAGAGAAACTAGATATCACTTCTGATGACATTGAGAAAGTAACTCAATGGGATATAGATGTTCTTATCAATAATGCAGCTATGGGACAAACTGGCCCGATGGCAGATGTTCCTATGGAGCGCATACGTGCCATTTTTGAGGTAAACGTCTTTGGTACATTGTCAATCACGCAAAAGGTCCTTGCAGGAATGATAAGCCGGGGAGCTGGAAGGATAATCGTGATGTCTTCAATTGGTGGCCTCCATTCTTTTCCCGCATTCGGTCCATATAACATGACGAAACATGCTCTTGAAGGCATGGGAAAGGCTATGCGAATAGAGCTAGAACCTCAGGGAATTGACGTAACGATGATAAACCCAGGACCTCACGACACTGGATTTAATGACTCCATGGCGGAATCAATGTGGGAATGGTTTGGAGAGGGCTCACTGCAGTCCCCAAATATGGATATGTTTACCATGATGCGAACGGCAGCTACTGAAGATCAGATGGACCCCAAAGCTGTAGTTGACAAACTAGTGAATTTAGTTGAGGCTGAACAAACGCAACAAAATAATATTGTTCCAGAAGATGGAATAGAAGAATTAAATGAAGCTACGGGTTTAGGGGAATAAAACCAAACATACTTATTTCGGGGAAGGGATAATATGACAACTACTGAGAGCAATCCATACGCATCTGAGGCTCGTTATCATGACCTCTATCCAGAATTGGGAACCGGAGAGATTTCGACAGAACCGTATTACTCTAAAGAATATTTTGAGTTAGAAAAGGAATATATTTTTAAGAAATGCTGGTTCAATGCTGGCCGGATAGAAGATATCCCCAAAGCTGGTGATTACGTAGTTAAGGATGTTCCAGTTTGTGATACTTCAATAGTTATCGTGCGTCGTAAAGATGGGGGTGTAAACGCCTTTCATAATGTTTGCTCTCATAGAGGAAATAAAATGGCGTACGAGGAATCTGGAAATGCCAGATCATTTAATTGTCGTTTCCATGGTTGGACCTATGATCACGATGGAGACCTCGTAGTTGTTCCAGATGAAGAGAACTACTTTGATCTGGATAAATCATGTTTGGGTTTAAGCATGGTCAGTGTTGATACTTGGGAGGGTTTTATATTCGTCAATGTTGATCCCTCTCCGAAGGAAACTCTTGACGAATACATGGGAGATTTGGGTAAGGGGCTTAGTGGTTACCCATTTGCAGAGACATCAGGGCAAGTCTTTTCATTTGAAACAGTAGTTAATGCAAATTGGAAACTAGTGAAAGATGCCTTCCAAGAAGTATGTCATACTCCTTTCCAGCACAATCGCTCACTTCCAGATGCGTACATTAGTGAAGCTAACCCTCATACACGGTTTATCGACATGGCTATTGTTGGTCGCCATGCCCGTGCTTCGCTTTTCGGGAATATGGAGCATATGCCCAGCCCTCTTGCTATGCAAGCGTATGGATATGGTGCCACTATTGCAAGTGCTTCAATGGTTGATGGGGAGGAAGTATCTGCAGCGTTAGCTCCACCAGGAGTTAACCCAACGGGGAGTAGTGATTGGTCCTTTGAGCTTCAGGTATTCTTTCCATCTTTCTTTTTGGCTGTAACGCAAGGAAGTTATTTCACTCATCAATTTATTCCTATATCGGAAAATCAAACTCATTGGTTCTCCACAACATGTTTCCCAAAATCTACGAATGCAGCAGAACGGTTTAGTCAAGAATATGGTCGCGTAATGTTTCGAGACATTATGAATGAGGATGGAAGACAAATTGAAGAGACACAATCAATGCTGAAGTCCGGGGCAAAGAAAAGTTTCGTTCTCAAAGACGAAGAGTTATTTATTCGTCAGGCATTATGGCAGGGTAACGAAATGATTATTGAAAACCGGAAAGAGGGCTAATGGAACAAATAACTCTGCCAGATGATTTTCAGGATCTTTGTTCGTGGTATATGTGGGATCATGATCTAATGAGTGACCGAAGTTTGCAACGAGCCCAGTCATCTATGGAAGAAATCCAGTCTTTCTATGATGCGATGCTTCCGCGAATGGAGAAGATACTCAAATACTTAGTCACTGTCCCTATGTCTGATGATATGGAACCTGCTTCAAAGTCGCTTCTTAACCTTGCCAAATCTATGGCAGAAGTAGCTCCAGCCGTTGAGCAGTTTTTTGAACCTACTATTTCATTTGGGTTTGATACTACGCGTTGGGAACATGGACCAGAATAGTTCTAACTTCATAAGTGGGTAAGAATTTGAGAAAGGCACTCTATTATTCCTCACTGAACCTTACATTTAGGTATTTCTAGTTGTAAGAACAATCTCATTGGCTACCGGAATTGTCTAAAGGTTAAGTTCATCAATATTTCCATGCCAGGCGAGTTGACCCCCATCAATTGGGATATATGTTCCATTGATGAAACCTGCCTCCGGGCTTGCTAAGAAGCATACTAATTCGGCTACCTCTTCCGGAAGACCAAGTCTTGGAATTAGTCCTTTCCCAGTCATGCTTTTTTCAAATGCTATTGGGTCATCAGCTTGTTTAATATATTCGGTGACCATATCCGTAGCAATCGCAGTGGGCCCGTAGCAGTTAACTCGAATTCGAAATTTTGCAAGGTCAACAGCTAGATTTTGAGTTTGTAAGCGAATACCGCCTTTAGAAGTTCCATAAGCTATACAAAGCGGGTAGGCAGAAACTGACCCGACTGAAGCAGCGTTAATAATTGACGGTAGATCGCTTTCCTTAAGGTAAGGAAGAGCGTATTTAGAGCAAAGCCATGGACCAATTGCATTTACTTCAAGAACTTTCCGAAACGTATCAATAGTCATATTCTCTAAATCACACAATGCTGGATCAGCAATTCCTGTTTCGTGAATTCCCGCATTGTTGTGCATGACGTCAATCCCACCAAATTCATTTCCAGCTTTTTCCATTAATGCCTGAACTTCATCAGGTGACGTTACATCACAATGCACATAGATTGCTTTTCCACCGCTCTCGCGAATTTCAGCTGCGACAGTTTCACCAGGTATGTCTGTAATATCAGCTAAAACAACGCTAGCCCCTTTACTAGCAGCGACTTTAGCAGTTGCTTCACCAATCCCTGTTGCAGCTCCAGTTATAACAAAACGCAAACCTTCTACACCCATATTTCACCTCAATAGTCAGATAACTTGTTGCAGAAGCTTATAAATAACTAAATAATCAGTCAATTTATTCTTCGGTGATCTTTATTCGTCAGCTAATCATTATCTATGAAAATTTACGTATCCAAAAAGTGGTATTGAGATATGGAAACGAACTAGGCCACAGATAGCTTAAGGCGAAGTGAGTCTGAGGACCGAAGATAAAAGCCTTTCATTTGTGGAACATCATCGGCAAATTCTAATGTCGAGAATGTGTTCATAACGTATTTTAAAGCTTCTTCCATCTCTAGCTTCGCTACTAGAGATCCCGTGCAGTAGTGGGATCCTCCTCCAAACGACCTGTTATCTCCAGCTGGAGTAAATTGTGCTCGTTGATTACTTGAGAATCGGTCTACCTTGAATTCTTCCGGTTGAGGAAAAACATCTTGATCATGATTTGCAGATCCAAGCAGGCACATAATTTTAGCGTCTTGGGGAATAATCACTTTCCCTAGAGTTGTCTTTTGGCTAGTTTTACGTACAGCGCCTTGGACTGGAGCGCGAAAGCGAAGAATCTCAGCTATTGCTGATGGAATTAGTTCTTGATTATTTTGTAGTTTTCGCCATTCGGAGGGGCAAAGGGTAAGTTCGCGAAATAAATTTACGAGTGCTCTATCCGTTGTTTCGATACCTGCCGATAAAAGAAATGCGCAAAATGATTTAATTTCGTCCCCAGTGAGCTTTTCTGACTCAAATTCTAGAGTGCATAAGTCCGAGAATAAGTCTTCAGTCGGGCACTCTTTTTTCTTTATTATCTCTGGGGTTAACCATTCAAATAGCTCTGATCTAGCTTCTACGCCCCTTTGGTGTATGTGAGGGTCTCCTGTAACATTCGATACGCTTGCGGCAACAATATTGTGATACCAATCAGCATAAGCAGTAGCTTCGTTCATGGCCATTAGCTCGCCTATAACATCTAAGGGAATTATGGACGTGAATACCTTTTTTATGTCTATGGCATCTGGGCTTTCAACTAGCTGATTTCCACAGGATGCAACTATTGATTTAATCATTGTATTTATATCGCCTGAAAGTCGTTTCGGGTTGCGTAACCTTTTGGCTAAGATCGCATATTTTTTTCTGTGTTCTTCTCCTGTCATATGAAGAATTGTTCTTCCATATATTCCTGAGCTTCCGGACCCTGCTTCCATTGGTGGGAACAAGTCTTTATCTTCAAGCACTGTGGTTACATCGCTCCACCTTGAGACAACCCAACCATCTATCCGGTCACTGTAAAAGACTGGCAGGTATTTGCGAAGATTAGAAAAGGTCGGGTAAGGGTCCTCGGCATCTCCTTGAATTAATTTATGGAATTCGTCTATGAGATCCGCATTCATCTGGATAGTTTAGATGAACTCATTCGGTTAGTAAATTATTGAAAAGCAAGGCTGAATCTTGTCAACCAGTTGGACTTTTCTATGGATGTATTGGATTCTTTTAAATAGTTAGAAGAAAGTTCAGATCTTTTTTAATCATTTAAAGGAGGAATAATGGTAGATTCGGGAAATTTATATATTTGGAAACAACAGATTCGTGAATTGCAAGATGCGTACTCTATGGCAATGGATCATGGTGAATTCGGTTATTTCAATGATATTTTTATGGAAGACATACAGGCTAATTATGGAATAGCTGGAACCGGTTCAGGCTTAGAATCTTTAAAGAGTATTTGTCGAGAGGCCTTAGAACCGCTTGATGCTGTGCAGCATGTTAACGGAAATCATTGGGCTAGAATTGATACTCAATCAGCGGATGCAGGATGCTATTTTCGCGTGCATATGACTAGAAAAGATGCAGTTGGTGGGGATCATTTTGAAATGGGTGGGAAATACACAGATAAACTAACGCTAACAGAGGATGGTTGGAGGATCTCTAAGAGAAAGATTGACATAATTTGGAGTTCTGGCAACCCTGAAGTTCGATTTCCATCTACGATTTCTGAAAATACTTAAATAATGTTTGGTTAGCGCAACTAGAAAGTCATTATTCTAGAAATTGGAAAGAAGGGTGAAGTGTTAACGTTTGAAAAGACTAGCGAAGGGATAGGCGCTTTCGTTCATGGATTTGATCCAGATGATTTAGCGCAGTCGGACTGTATAAGATCAGCGCTTTATGAAGATCATTTACTCCTAATTTTTCGGGGTTTAAATCAATTAAGTTCTAATAATCTCATAGCTATAGCTAAGATTTTTGGCGAAAACTTATCTAAATACTTTCGGGAAGAAGATCGCAATCACCCTGAATCTGATGAGATTCTCATACTTTCAAATGTTGAGGAGTTAGGGTCACTCGGAGCTTCAGCTGAACTTCCTTGGCATACAAATCTTGCCTACTTGCCTCAAGTAGCTTCAGTTGCATTGCTTTATGGAGAAGTTCCAACACCCCCAGAAGGCGGTGGTGCAACTTTGTTCGTCGATACAAGGCAATCATATGATTCGTTAACCACTGAAATGAAACATTCAATAGAAGATTTGAAAATGGTTCAATCACAAGGTGGTTACCATGTTTACCCAGGTGAAGATGTCTTCGGAGGTAAAGTCCCTGAGGCCGAGCATTCACTCGTGAGAATCCACCCAATCACTGGAAGAAAATCGTTATATTGCCCCGGCGGACGGTTCTTTAAAGAGATTCCAGGAATGGATCAAAAAAAAGCGAGTTCTTTAAGTAAATCACTTTTAGATCACTGCACTACAAACATTTATAAGCATCTCTGGGAACCAGGGGACCTTCTAGTTTGGGATAACTTAAGCACACTCCACCAACGAGAAGTCATAGATCCTTCATTTAGAAGAATCGTCCATGTCATTGATGTGCTTGAAAACGATGTAAGTGGTATCGACAAAACAAACATTGCTTAATTCACTTTAAAAGAAATTCCTTGGAAAGGAGTAAAGCTTTCGATATCCAAGGACCTTATTGTGTATCAGGTTCAAATATCCCAATTTTTCTATGGGGTCTTTTTGTCAAGAGCCCATAGATTCAGGGCGCGGGAAGCTCGCCATTAAAGAACTAGTTACTCCGCCGTCGACAACGATTTGATTTCCATTGACATATGAAGCTTCATCCGAACAAAGAAATAGAACAGTATTGGCCACATCAGTGACTGTCCCTAATCTTCTAGATGGAACGCGGCTTTCCCTTGAGGAGCGGATTTCGGTATCAGCGAAAATTGGTGCTGACATCCCGCCATCTATGAATCCGGGGGCAACTGAATTAACTCTTATGTTGTATTCTCCCCACTCAATGGACATTTGTCTAGTAAGAAGATGTAGCCCTGCTTTCCCTGCCCCATAGGACCCTCCGCCTACATTAGGTTGAATCCCAGCTATTGAAGTCATGTTTACTATTGAACCGCCGCCATTATCTTTCATGCGTTGGGCAACTGCCTGAGAACTAATAAACACACCGGTAAGGTTCACATCAAGCACTGATTTCCAATCTGAAAGTGGTAAATCAATCAAAGAGCCAAAGCGAACAATCCCAGCATTGTTTACTAAAGCATCTGGAGCTTCACCAAACTTATCCAGAGCTTCCTCAATTTTTTCAGGTTCGGTTGTAGAAGCATGAAGTGCTATTGCATTAGGTATTCTTGATGCTGTCTCTTCAGCTATTTCTTTATTGTGGTCTAGAACGCCAACGCGAAAATTTTGTTTCCCTGCAAGTTCCGCTATGGCTTTCCCGATACCGCTACCAGCGCCCGTAATGATAATTGATCTAGTGATATGTTCATTCTTGCTGGGCTAGAAAAATAAAGCAAAAGCAAGTTATAAACCAACTTTCGAGGGAGAGGCCAATAATTTCCATTTAGGAGTCTATTCAGGAGTATAGTGACCATTTGTATTAAGAAATCTATATGTTTGTAGATATGTTTAAGGTGACTAGCAGAGTACTTTTATCCGAGTTCCTAGGAACCATGTTTCTACTCATCGGTGTCATAGGGTCTGGGATCATGGCAGAGAATCTGAGTCCCTCAGATGAAGGACTCCAATTATTGCAGAATGCTTTTGCAACCACTGGGGTATTAATAGCTATAATTTCAATCTTTAATTCAATATCAGCAGATTTCAATCCCGTGGTTACGATCTCTGCTTGGCTATTGGGACACCGTAATAGCTATGAAGTTTTACCAATTTTAGTTACTCAGATGGCTGGAGCTTGCCTAGGGACAGTACTTGCAAACATTATGTTTGATTTGGATTGGTTTCAGGTCTCAGAGAAAGCAAGAACCGGTGGTAACTTATGGGTTGCGGAAGTAATAGCAACCAGCGGTCTGTTGCTAATTATTTTTAGCTTGTTGCGTACTAATAGATTGAACCAAATTCCCTATGTGGTTGGTATCTATATCGGTGGTGCTTACTATTTCACTTCATCAACGAGTTTTGCTAACCCTGCTGTGTCTATTGGCCGGATGCTTTCAAATAGTTTTGCTGGTATCAGACCATCATCAGTACCTATGTTTATCTTTATGCAATTGATTGGTATGGTCATTGGAATTTCGATTACAAGTTTTTTATTCCCGAAAAATCGCCAAAAGACCGTTTCTTTAAGGGATTCTTAAGGTCAATTAACACCTTTATTTACTAACGAAGTTAATCACTTGGTAATGCACCCACTGAAATAGATGCGTTAGAGATGCTACTTTTACCTGTCGGAGTGAAGTTGATAGGCATGGTTATCGGAGACCGAACAAAATTTCCAATTTCTTGTGGCGGTTCGCCGCTTGTGAACTCAATGTCCTCCATTGCGTCAAGAAGTTGATTCGTTCCGCGCTCCACCTCGTACATTGCTAGTATCGATCCTACACAAAAGTGGCGTCCTAGAGCGAATGTCATATGGTTTGCTCCACCGCCAAATGCCTTTTCAACATTGAGATCTGTCCTGAAAATATTGAAGTCATCAGGATCTTTAAAAACACGGGGGTCACGGTTTGCTGCTGCGCACATTGCGGTCACCGTTGATCCAGCAGGAATTTTTACTCCTTGGAATTCAACATCTTCATCAGGCTCACGCATGACCATCAACACTGGTGGTGTATGACGAAGTGTTTCAGCAAACGCTGCTCGAATGAGGCTACGATCCTCTCGAACTGCCTGCATTTGTTCAGGGTGCTGAATGAGTTGGAGGAACATATTAGCCATTGACTTATCGGTAGTTTCTGCAGCTGCAACGAGAACGAAACTCACAAAACATTTAATTTCGTAATCGTCCATCTTTTCCCCGCCTATGTCAGCATGAACAATGGTGCTGAGTAGATCATCGCCAGGATTAGCCCTTCGTTCTTCAATGATCGGGTACATGTATTCTGCAAGTTCATCTCGCGTGCGGATGCCTTGGGCGGCGATTTCCTCATCTCCACTAATATTAGAAAAAAAGGCAATAATAGATTTATACCAATTATAGAAAATGGGTTCATCCTTTTGATCTAGGCCGAGCATTTCTGTGATCACATTGACAGGGAAGCGCTCCGTATAGGCCTTGACGAAATCTACCTGACCATCGCCTGACCACGTATCAATGAGCTCTTGGCTACATCGGTCAATGACCGGTACAAATTTCGTTCTGAGATCTTCTCCACGCAAGGCAGGGTTAATGATTGCTCGCATCCGACGGTGGTCGCTCCCTTCAACCTGCAGAATAGTTTTTCCGTGTACAGGTTCCAGTTGCCAAGCATAATTTTTAGTTGTGAAAACAGGGCTTTTGAGGGCAAGTTCCACATCCGCGTGGCGTGAAATAATCCAATGGCCAAGACCCTCATGAAAGTAAATAGGATGTTCTTCTAGCATTTCATGCAAGAACGGATTTGGATTCTTTTCATACTCTGTTGACATAATGTCAGGACCGGACATAGTTTCCCCCCACATATCTGGTTATATTTACAAGCTCAAAATTGCTCAGTGCTTAAATACTAAGATACTTAAATCAGATGTTGATGTAAAGAAAACACAGCTGATCATCCCACCAACCGCTTCTCCAACATCTGAAGCGATTCAGTGTGTCTCTATTGCTAGTGACTAGTCAACGTCGAGAAAGATACACTCGCCGGGGCATTCCTCAGCTGCGTCAATCGTTGCTTCCAAAAGATTCTCAGGGACATCAACGGGTTCGTGGAAACTGTGTGTCGGTTCTACAGGAGCTTCCGTGTTCGCTTCTCTCACATAGTAGAGGCCGTCGTCAGACCCGAAGAAAATCGCTGGAGCGATCTCCTCACAGATGCCATCGCCGGTACACAAATCCTGATCTATCCATACTTTTACTCCGCTCATGAGACTAAAAGGTGTGTTTGGGTGGGTGTACTGATTCTATTCACTCTTATATCTTACAGGAGATTTGGTTCGTGGAGGCAAGCTTCCTAGCACATTACAAATAGAATTAGAAAAGTGAAACGCAAGAGTCGTTTTGGGGTCTAATTTGTAAAACGCAATAATATAGGGCTTATAGCCCCGTTGTTAATTGCGCTTCGTGCATGAGCGAACATTTCAGGCATTCTCGTTCCCATAAGGTGACCCAAATTTACCGGTGGTGGTTTTGATGGCGGATTATTAAAGAAAGACTTAGCTGTCTCAGCATAGTCATCAACCGTGATCAGTTTAAGTCCCTTGCTTTCAGCAGCGGCAAGATAAACGTCAATAGGTTCTACAAAGCTGAATTCCGGCGTTGTGGACCATGGCATTGGAAAAACTAAATCACCTTGTCCAGTTCGCATGACATCGTAAATCACGATTTTTCCATCGGATTTAGTTACTCGAGCTATCTCGCTAAAGAGCAATTCTTTATCAGAAATGTTCATTCCAACATGGATCATGGTTGAGGCATCAAATGTATCATCATCAAAAGGGATTGATGTAGCAGAACCGATTTGGAAAGATACCTGTTCGGCCATACCTACCATTTCGGTTATCTCAGATGCGGCTTCAACGAATTCAGGGGTTAGGTCTATTCCCTCTACTTTAACACCAAGAGTATTTGCGATATAACGGGCTGGCCCGCCTATTCCAGAGCCAATATCGAGAACAAGTTGGTCTGGCCGTATGTCCAATGCGTCAGCGACGAACTCGCTTCCTTTCCGACCACCTATATGAAACTCATCAGCTCCTGCGAAGATATCAGGTTCCAATTTATTAATATCCAAACCTGCCTCTTCAAGTGCTGATGTAATACGGGACACTATCCCGTCGTTCCCATAATGTTGTACAACCGAATCACCCATTTGTTTCAACCTCTCATCGCAGTTCTAAATAAATTCTTTGGTATGCCGATCAAAAAATCAACTTCTCAAAGATCATTAACACATTATTAACCTAATTGCGTAATGCTGTTAATACTATTAAAGGCTATTGACTATTCTCTTAAGGATTTCTTACCTTATGAAACTATATTCGGGGAAGTAAATACGAGAAAGGTAGTGAATGATAAGTACCCGAAAACCCGTTACCAGACTATCTGTTGCCTTCTTTGTCGCAACATTGTTCTTTGGATGCGGCTCAAGCGAAGTTCGTTCACCTTTAGAGCAGGAAATTAGGCCTAAATCACTAATTTCAGAAGCGCCAACTGTAATGCCTCAATCACAACTGCAAGAAACGGGCCTCTCCAACACAGTGAAAGAACCTGTTAAGGGTCAAAAGGTTTTGTACATTGGTCATAGTTTCGGAAGACCTTTCGCTCAGAAGCTACCTTTATTCGCTGAAATGGCAGGTGTTGATAATCACATTCAAGAAATTGTTTTCCGCGGAGGAGAAAATGGAAACCCGCAAGCACTTTGGGAGAACACAGAAGCACGTTTAGAAATTCAAAATGTTCTAGACAATGGTGATATCGACCTACTAGTGATGATCTGTTGTTCTGATAATTTTAAAGAATCAAGAGAAACAGACTGGGCATCTCAGAATTGGATTGACTACGCCCTGAGCGCTAATCCCGATACTCACTTTGCTCTTGCCCTCCCATGGGTAGATTACCCCTCTGAATACGGAAATAATGAAGCGTTCTCTGGACGAATGACTGCCGCCCATAAAAGTGCATGGCATCCACTCATAGACAATTTACGAGAACTCTACCCTGGCAGTAAGATACAAAGTATTTTTCACGGGAAAGCCGCTTTCGACTTAAGAGAATTATTCGAATCAGATTCCCTTCCTGAAGTTAGTGAGATGACACTTAAGAAAAAACAGGGGCAGGGATTATTCACAGATCACAAAGGTCATGCAGGCCAAATACTATTGGACTTGGGTACATTAGTTTGGCTCGGCAGTATATATGACGTTGACCTTGGTAATTTCCCTGTGGAAGAGTTAAAGATTGGCGGTGAGCCTTACGTGACAGACCTTATTGCTATGGCACAAGAAATACTAGATTACGATAATCTCATTGATGCTGGTTAGGGGAGAACTGATTTGTGTCTTATCAGGAGGTTACAAAAGTCGCATTTCTAGCTGTTTGTTGCATCCATAGAGATCCAGAGGTCATGTATTTGCAGGGAGTTTGTTTTTATTAGAAATCTGTCCAAAACAAAACTGAGTCTTTACATATACTTGGAAAGTTCATCAGCAAGACGATCAACAATCGTTGCAGGCTCCGTTTTCGGAACATTTATGATGCCCAAATGCACTCCGACTTCTGAGTATTCTTTGATTTGCTCCACTGTTTCTACAATATTCCCGTTGTAAGTAATTTTTGTTGAGATCAGTATCTCATTTGTACTGCGACCTATGTTCGTGCAAGCGTTTTCTAGCACTTGGCGTCTTTTTTTAAAGTCTTCAACAGATGCTTTAGGGTGAATGTAATTCCAATGTGTTGCGAACTTTGCAACTGCAGGAATGGTTCTCCGTAATCCTGCACCGCCGATGCAGATAGGTAGTGGGTCTTGTGGTCCTTTGGGGTTATTCATTGCATTTTTTAGTTGATACCAATTTCCAGAGAAATCTGACTTATCTTGAGTGAGGAGAAGGCTGATCACCTCAAGTCCTTCTTCAAATCGATCAAATCGTTCTTTCATAGTTCCGAGATAAATTCCATAGGCATTGCATTCGTCTTCGCTCCACCCTGCTCCTAGGCCAAGTTCGAAACGCCCATCAGAGATAATGTCTAGTGATGATGCCATATTTGCTACGACGGCTGGTTGCCGGTACAGCATTCCGCTGACAAGAATTCCGCCCCTTAGACGTTTCGTTGCTTTAAGGAGAGCAGTCAACGAAATCCATCCTTCTAAACAATCAGCATATGTATCCTCTGTGGGGCTGTGAAAATGGTCAAAAGTCCAAGCAGATTCAAAGAGATCTATCTGGTCTGCACGTGTCCATACCTCAAGAAGCCATGGCCAAGAACAATGATGCTGTGATGTGTTCAATCCGATTCGCATTGTTGAACCTTATATGAGTTTAGGTCAGATCAGGTTTGTTACGTATATAAAGCGTCTAGAGAGCATGTATTTACAGGGGTTTGTAATAGCTGTGACGGATTTAACAGGTCCATAAAGACTATTAGCTCGTATCGTAAGGGTCGCGCCCAATCGCAGCTGGCGTTATAGAGCGAGAGGGCTAATGAAAAATAACGTATCACGTATATCTCTTCGTATTTTTTCACAGTTTCCAAAGATTTTACAACCCAGTAATAACTGGTTGCAGAATCCCAGAGCTGAGATACTGTCTGGCCTCGTAGTTGCACTGGCACTTATTCCGGAAGCAATTTCCTTCTCAATCATCGCCGGTGTGGACCCCAAAGTTGGCCTTTATGCATCATTTTCGATTGCGATCATTATTTCTTTCTCCGGTGGCCGTTCAGGAATGATTTCTGCTGCGACTGGAGCAATGGCCTTAGTGGTTGTTCCTCTCGTTGAGGAACATGGCGTGTCCTACCTTTTCGCAGCGACGATATTAGCAGGGATAATACAAATTATTTTGGGTCGAATTGGTGTAGGGGATTTGATGAAATTTATCCCAAGAACCGTAATGGTTGCATTCGTAAACGCGCTGGCCATTCTAATTTTTCTGGCACAAATTCCTCACATCCTTCTCTCTGATCAAAGTGATAGAGGTAATTTAAGTATGAATTTAGTATTTATAGGGGTTGGCCTCTTCATTATTTACCTATTTCCGAGATTCTCAAAAGCTATTCCTTCTCCACTAGTTGCAATTGTCACCGTTACATCATTAGCTATTCTCTTCAAAATTGATCTACCCACTGTGGGAGATATGGGTGAACTTCCAAATTCTTTACCCGGTTTAAGTTTCCCTAATGTTCCATTTACTTTTGAGATGTTGAAAATAATATTTCCCTATGCTTTAACCCTAGCTTTAGTTGGGCTTTTGGAATCCTTATTAACTGCCCAATTGCTTGATGAACTTACAGATACAAATAGTGATAAGAACATGGAATCTCGAGGCCAAGGACTAGCTAACCTCGTAACTGGTTTTTTAGGAGGCATGGCTGGTTGTGCCATGGTGGGTCAATCAATAATCAACTATCGTTCAGGAGGGCGGACACGTCTCTCTACTCTCTCTTCAGGAATT